>ERZ1673741.26-NODE-26-length-217223-cov-7.908168_pt1 | contig 217223 bp, 223 predicted proteins | sample MGYA00580209_ERZ1673741 | MGnify/ENA primary metagenome ERZ1673741 (study PRJEB41218, sample SAMN15661754) | gut metagenome | host: Homo sapiens | place: Canada: London | collected 2015-08-20/2019-03-30 | study: EMG produced TPA metagenomics assembly of... | reverse complement strand
TGATGAACCAACATCTACATCTTGTAATACTCAACAATGTTATGTGGAGTGTTCTCAAACTACTGAGACATGGCAATGTGAAAGACAGGATCCTAAAAATACATATTGTCAAAAAAGGCATTATAAATATGATGTTGCAACAGGCAAACAATGTGACAGATGGTGGACTGAAGACAGGTGTACATGTACAGATGGTGGATCATCAGGAGGTTCATCAGGTGGATCATCAGGAGTGTGTATTAGTAAAGTATCAAAACAATTAAAATTTGAATGTGACTGTTATATTGGTGACGGAATTCCTATGTTAATATGGTATGATGATAAATATTGTTATTGTTGTAGAAAAGGGTAACAAAAATAAAAGCGACTATAAAAAGTTGCTTTTATTTTGCTCTAAAATTTAATATATAATTGTAAAACTTTAAAAAATATCTTATAATTTAATTATGATAAGGGTTGGTAAAATGAATAAGAAAGGTCAAGCTTTAGTTGAATTTATAATTATACTTCCAGTAATCATATCCATAATTATGCTACTAGTAGATTTTATGACAATTTTTTCATATAAAAATAAATTGGAATCAAATATGAACAATGTAACTATTCTTTATAAAGAAAACAAAATAGATGAAATAAATCAAATTACCAACAACAAATTTACTTATCAAATAAAAGATAATTATACATATTTACAAATAACCGAAGATTATAAAACAATAACCCCTGGTTTATCACTTGTTTTAGGTAATCCTTATGTAATAAAATGTGAAAGGGTAATATTAAATGAACAATAAAGGTCAAAGTTTAGTTATATTTATAATAATTATTCCCGTAATATTTATTGTTTTTAGTTTTCTCTATGATTATGCTTATATAATTAATAGTCAAAATAAATATGAAAATGTTACTAGAACAATTCTAAATAGTACTCTTGAAGAAGACAAAATAGTTGATTTATATAGACAAAATGGTTATAAAGTAGATGATTTTAAGTATAAAAAAGAAAATGATAAAGTATATATTCAAAACAGTTATAAAATAAAAAGTGTATTTGGTAATATAGTTAATTTAAAAAATTATACAGTTAGTATAAATTATGTTGTTATTAATTCAAATAATGGTATAATTATAGAAGATAATAAAGGGGACATTTAATATGGCTAGAGGTAAAATCGTATGTTTCTATGGTGGAAAAGGTGGAGTTGGTAAAACAACAACTCTTTTATCACTTGCCGGAACACTTTCTAAATTAAATAAAAAAGTTTTAATTGTTGATTTAGATTTAACTAATGGAGCAATTGCTATATCTCTAAATAGAGAAGCAAACAAAACTATATTTAATTTTGTTGAAGATTATATAAACAATAAATATAATGATTTAGATAAATATATTACCAAATATGATGAAAACATCTCATTTGTGGCAAGTCCAAAAGATCCTAGATACGCAAGTAGAATTGATGTTAAATATATAGATATCTTACTCGAAAAAAGTGTATATAATTATGATGTTGTATTAATAGATACCCCAAGTATACTTAATGAGATAAGTGTTTATAGTTTGGATAAAAGTGATGTAGTTTACCTATTAACTACAAACGATTGTGTTTCTCTTAAAAACATAAAAAATCTAGTAAATTTATTTATAGAAAACAATTTAGATAAGTATAAAATAATTCTTAATAATAGTTTTATACCTAATAAAGATTATTTCAGTAATTATGATATCAAAAATATTATAGGCCATAATGTTGATTATGTAATCAGTTCCAGTTTTCATGTAAATAACTTAGATGAATTAGTTGTTAATGGAGAAATTATAACTTATAAATATTCTAAATTTAAAGATGAAAAAATATTTAAATTAATAGCAAATGAGATTATAGGAGGTAATAAAGATGAGTAGTTCATTATTAAAATCTTTTAATTTTAATAAAGATAAAGAATTAGTAAATAGTGTTCTAACAGATTATGATGCCTTCCCTGATAAGAAACTATTAGATAAATTAAGAAAAATAATTATCGAGAGATTGGTTGATACTGAGATTCCTGAAGGTGTTAATTTAAATGAATTTATTGATGATGAAATAGATAAATGTTTAGAAGGTTATGATTTAACTAATGTTGAAAGGAATCATATTTATAATTTAATAGAAGATGAAATTAGTGGTAATGGGCCATTAAGTGAACTATTAAAAGATGACAATATCAGTGAAATAATGGTTAATGGGCCAAAAGATATATATGTTGAAATAGATGGTAAAATAGTTAAAGATACCAGTGTTTCATTTATAAATGATGATCATATTATTAGAACAATTCAAAGATTAATTGGACCTCAAGGAAGAACTATTGATTCTTCTAGTCCAATGGTTGATTCAAGATTAAAAGATGGATCTAGAATTAATGCTGTTATACCTCCATTATCAGTTAATGGACCTGTTATAACTATTCGTAAATTTAAAAGAAATATGACTAAAATAGACGATTTTTTAAGAGTAGGTAGTTTAACTAATGAAATGGCTATTTTCTTAGAAGGTGCTGTTAGAGGCAAATTAAATATAATTGTATGTGGTGGAACTGGTAGTGGTAAAACAACACTTTTAAATGTACTTAGCTCATTTATTGGCAATGATGAACGTATTATTACTATTGAAGATGCTGCTGAATTAAAATTAGAACAAGAACACGTTATAAGTTTAGAAACAAGAACAATGAATTATAACAATAATAAAATAGTAACAATAAGAGATCTTGTTATAAATGCCTTAAGAATGAGACCAGATCGTATAATCGTTGGAGAGTGTCGTGGTAAAGAAGCGTTTGATATGCTACAAGCGATGAATACTGGTCACGAAGGTTCATTAACCACATTGCATGCCAATGGTTGTTCAGATGCATTAAATAGATTAGAAACAATGGTTTTAATGAGTGGCATTGAAATCCCTATAAGAGCAATAAGACAATATATTGAAAACGCAATAGACATTGTCATAAACATCGAAAGATTACATGATGGCAAAAGAAAAATAACCAATATATCAGAAGTAGTTGGTTTTGAAAATGATACGATTAAATTAAATACTATATTTGAATATAGACGAAATGGTTTAACTAAAGATGGAGAAGAAAACGGTGAATTTATTAAATGTAAAAAGAAACCATCTGTATATAACTTATTAAAATCAAGAGGAATAGATGATTTAGATTTAATATTTAAATAGAAAGGAAATTATAATATGTTATTAAATATACTGATTAAATTTATATTTATTTTATGTTTAATATGGATTATTTATTATACAATTAGATTAAATAGAACTCTAAAATTAAGTAATAAAATAAATAAATATACTATAAAAAATAATAATAACACAACTAGTTTAGGTGATAGCCTCTTAAAGTTATACCTAAACATTAAGCAAAGTATAATTAAAATACTAGAAAAATCAGTATATTTTAAAAATAAAGCAAAAAAATTTAATAAATATTCTTATAAAGATTACAATGGTTTATCAATTATAGCTACTAAATTTTGTATATCAATTGGAAGTGGAATTCTTTATATACTTTATAGTTTATTTGAAAATAATTTAAATTTTATGTTTTTAATTTTAATAATATTTTTAAGTTATTACGCTTATAATATTATTCTTAATATTGCTTATAAAAAACGTACTAAGCATATTGAACAAGATTTATTAAAAGCAGTAGTTATAATGAATAATGCCTTTAAATCAGGATATAACATTACTCAAGCAGTTGATATGGTCGTTAAAGATTTATCAGGTCCAATTAAAGAAGAATTTTCTAAAATAAGTTATGACTTAGAATATGGATTAGATTTAAAAGATGTTTTTGATAGATTCTATGAACGTGCTAAAATAGAAGATATTAAGTATATAACTAGCACATTATCATTGCTTAATTTAACTGGTGGAAATCTAGTTGGAGTTTTTACTAATATTGAAAATTCATTTACTAACAACAAAAGATTAAAAGATGAATTAAATAGTATGACAGCATCATCAAAATTAGTTTATTATTGTTTACTTACTATGCCAATTTTATTAACTGGTATACTACTATTAATTAGTCCTGATTACTTTGCACCATTACTTACGACCCCATTTGGTTATTTAATAATTTTACTTATAATTATATTATATATAAGTTATATATTAATTATAAAAAGAATATTGAGGATTGATTATGAATAATTTAGTAGATAAAATTTATACAAAAGAACATATAGAAAGAATAAATAGAAAAAATAAACTATTTGGTTTATCAAAAAATTATAATGTTGTTGAATTATTATTAATTAACTTAATAAGTACCCTATTTATTTTTCTAATACTTATATTATTAAAAACTAATTTTATAGTATCATTAATAATTTCATATCTATATTTTATATTAATTGAATATTTATTTTTTGATTATAGACTAGCTAAAAGAGCAAGAAAACTAGAAAAAGAATCATTATTTTACTTTCAAATTCTTAGTTTAAACATTGAATCTGGTAATAATCTAGCTAAAGCAATTGAATTAACAAGTAACAATATCAATAGTGATCTATCAAACGAATTTATTAAAGTGTTAGATGATGTATCTTTAGGAAAAAGTTTAAATGAAGCCTTAGATGATTTAAAATACCGAATTCCTTCTGATAGTGTAAATAATATTATTTTAAACTTAATAGAATCAAATATTTATGGAAGTAATATAGTTGAATCATTAAGTAATCAATTATCTTATTTATCAGATAAAATCTTATTAGATACTAAAGCCAAAATAAATAAGATGCCCATTAAAATAAGTTTAGTAAGTGTATTTATATTTATTCCATTAATTTTATTAATTATTTTATCACCATTAGTAATTAATATTGTTAATAATAATTAAGTCAATATTTTAAAATTTACTAAGTTTTTATTAAACTTAGTCTTTTTTTGCATAAATATTTACTACTTTCATACATTTTAAATGAAAGGAAAATGGTATGGAAAAAAAAGAGATAATAAGTAGCATCTCAACTTGGGGAAATGGAGAAATTTATTTAGGCGTTGTTGGAGCAGTTAGAACAGGTAAATCTACATTTATTAAGAAAGTGATAGAGAATTTTATTGTACCCAATATTGAAGATGAAGATTTAAAGAAAAGATGCATAGATGAAGCACCACAATCGGCTCCCGGCAAAACTATTATGACCATGGAACCTAAGTTTATTCCATCATCAGGAGCAAATATTAAAATAGATGAATTTAAAACAAATGTTAAACTTATTGATTGTGTTGGTTATGTAATTAAAAGTGCAAATGGATATGAGGATGAATTAGGAAATCCTCGAATGGTTAAAACACCTTGGTATGACGAAGAAATTCCTTTTATGGAAGCTGCTGAGATTGGAACTGAAAAAGTCATAAAAGATCATGCTACCATCGGAATCGTTATGACAACTGATGGCTCATTTGGTGAGTTTACTAGAGGAGAAATAACCAGTACTGAAGAAAAAGTTATAACTGAACTTAAAATGATTAATAAACCATTTATTGTTGTTTTAAATACGACTCATCCTGAGAAAGAAGAAACTAGAAATTTAGCTAAAAGTTTAACTGATAATTACGATGTTCCTGTTCTTCCTGTCAATGTAGATAAAATGACAGAATTAGATATGTATGAAATTTTAAAAACTGCCCTATATGAATTTCCAATTTTAGATATTGAAATTAATATTCCATCATGGGTTCATAGTTTAGCAAATAATCATCCAATTAAAGAGGAATATCTAACAAAATTAAGAGAGAGTATGGACGGAATAAGCAAACTTAAAGATGCTGAAAATATAATTAATTATTATAAAGATAGTAAATATATATCTAAAGCCTATATATCTAATGTCAACACATCTAATGGTGTTGTAACTTTAAATTTAGATTCATCAAATGAATTATATAATGAAACATTAAAAGAACTTCTTGGCGGAATATCATTAACCAAAGGTAATTTACTTAAAATATTTATGGATTACTCAAGCGGCAAAGATGAAATATCCAGTGTTAAAGATGCTTTAAAAATGGCTAAAGCAACAGGATATGGTATTGTTTATCCAAGCTTATCAGATATGAAGCTATCTACTCCAGAAATTATTAAGCAAGGTTCTAAATATGGTGTTAAGTTAAAAGCCCTAGCAAGTTCAATTCACTTAATGAAAGTTGATGTAGAAAGCACATTCGAGCCTATAATTGGAACTGAAATGCAAAGTAAAGAATTAATAAACTATATAATGAAGGATTATGAAAAAGATCCATCAAGCATTTGGAAAAGTGAAATATTTGGTCGAAGTTTAGATGTCATTGTTAAAGAGGGAATAGAAGCTAAATTATCAATGATGCCAGAAGCAACTAGATATAAATTATCTAACACAGTAACTAAGATAGTTAATAAAGGATCAAATAATTTAATAGCTATAGTTTTATAAAGATAACATTTTAAATTGTTGTCTTTTTTTTAATAGTGAAACTTAATATATTTGTAATATTAAAGTGATATAATTAATTAAGAATATGAATTTATTTCTCATACTAAAAAACATATGATATATTTATACTAGATAATTAAAGGAGAAAAAATGATAAAATTAAACGAAGGCGATACGCTTGCTATTAAGATTGAAAATTATAATAAGGAATTTGATGGAAAATATTTTCTATTTATAAAATCAGAAGATTTTAGTGAAAAATATGATAGTAGTATCTCAAAAAAATTATTTAGAGCCAAAATAATAGATTCCATTGATAATGTAGATTTTAACACTATTAACAATTCGGAATATGTAAAAAAAAATTTAATCATATGGGAAGAAAGATTTTATCCTTTTCATGGTCATGAAACATATGATGATGCAGAGAAAAATCGAAAAACAATATTTTACCCGGATGAATATAATTATTTATACTCTTATTTATTTGAACTAAATATTACCAAAAAAGATTTAGATAAATTTACGTACTTAGGTAATTACAAAGTTGACCTACCAAAAGAACTGATTCCTTCATGGCCCAGAACTATACATATAAATAAAGATAAAGAAAAAGATTTTATATCAAGCTTAATAGATAGTTATTGTAGATTTAATTTGAGAAAAAGTATTTTTTTCACTGAAGAAGGAATAGAAAAGTATAAAAAAATGGGTGAATTTGTTAAATATGTATCTAATACTAAACCAAAAGAGTTTAAAAGAGATTAATATTTAGATAATTTGATAATTTTGTTAAGTAAAATCATATATTTTTTCAAAAAATAGCCCTTTTTTATTGCATTTTGTCCCTAGTTTTGGTAAATTTTATTTGTAGGGTAATTTGCCTTATAAAATTATTAAAATAGGAGGAAGTCAAAATGACTAAACAAGAATTAGTAGAATTTATTGCTACTGAAGCAAATATGAGTAAAGCTGAAGCTCTAAGAGCATTAGATGCAACACTTGCTGGTATTACTGAAGCATTAAAGAAAGGTGGCAAAGTTTCATTAGTTGGATTCGGAACATTTGCTGCTAAAGAAAGAGCTGCTAGAGAAGGAATTAATCCATTAACTAAAGAAAAAATTAAAATTCCTGCTAAAGTTGCTCCAACATTTAAAGCTGGAAACAAATTAAAAGACGCTTTAAATTAATTTGTTAAAGAAGCCCCGTGCTTCTTTTTTGTTATATTTAAAAATGTGGCTATAATTATTGTAGCCACATTTTATTACATTAATTATTTAATGTAATATTATCAGAACTATAATTTTATGTTCTGACAATATTATTATAACCATTTAAATATATTTTATACACGTTTTAATATCAAATTAAATTTAATATTTACTATTATTTGTTTTTTTTCTATAATAAATTAGATAAATATTTAAGGAGGGCCTATGATATATTTAGATTATGCTTCGGCAACCCCGGTTGATAAAGATGTATTAGATTGCTATGTAAATGTTACAAATAACTATTATGGTAATCCGAACTCTAATCATGATATGGGAAAAATGGCTAAAAAAATAATAGATGATGCTAATAAAAAAATTGCCAATATTTTAAATGTTAATCCCGATGAAATAATTTATACAAGTGGTGCTACTGAAAGTAATAATCTAGCGATATTAGGTGCATCTTATCGATATAAAAATTTTGGAAATCATATTTTAGTTAGTAGTCTTGAACATAATTCAGTAATGAGTTCTTGTTTACGTTTACAAGAAGAAGGTTATGAAGTAGAAATAATTCCAGTTAACAAAGATGGAATAGTTGACATAGATGTTTTAAAGAGTATGATTAGACCAACAACTATTTTAGTATCAGTAACTTCTGTCGATTCAGAGCTTGGAATAAAACAACCTATTGAAGAAATTGGAAAGCTTTTAAAAAATTATGATCATATTGTTTTCCATACTGACGCATCCCAAGCAATTGGTAAAATTAATATAGATATTCAAAATGCTGATTTAGTAACTATTGCTCCGCATAAATTTTATGGGTTAATGGGAATCTCTATTTTAGTAAAAAGAAAAAATATCGAGTTAAAACCTCAGATATTAGGTGGAAAATCAACAACTGTTTATCGTAGTGGTACTCCTAATACCAATTTAATTGCGAGTACGGCGGTTGCAATTGAAAAAGCATATAAAAATTTAGATGAAAGATATAAATATGTTAAGGAACTTCATGATTATTTAATTGACTTATTAAAACAAAATAAAGATGTAATTATTAATAGTACTGCAAATAGCTTGCCTTATACAATTAATATAAGTGTTAAGAAAATTAAATCAGTTCTTTTTGTTGATAAATTAAATCAAAATGGAGTAATGGTTTCAAGTAAGACTAGTTGTTGTCCAATAATGACGCCTTCAAAACTAGTGTATGCACTAACTAAAGATAAAGGAAGAGCAAGTTCATCAATTAGAATTAGTTTATCTTATTTAACAACTAGAGAAGAAATAGATGAATTTATAAAAATATTTAATAAAGTATATGAAGAGGTTAAAAATGGAGAAGTATAAAGAAATAGAAAGAAGCATTATAACAACATATCGTAAAGAAATATGGTCTAAATTTGTTAAAGCCGTTTCTGATTATAAATTAATTGAAGAAAATGATAATGTCATGGTTTGTATTAGTGGAGGAAAAGATTCATTTTTACTTGCTAAGTGTATTCAAGAATTACAAAGGCATGGCAACGTTAAATTTAATGCTCATTATGTTGTTATGGATCCTGGTTATAATGAATATAATCGTAATTTTATATTAGATAACGCAAAAATATTAAATATTCCATTAGAGATGTTTGAAAGTGATATTTTTGATGTAGTTGCTAATGTGGATTCAAAAAGTCCTTGCTATTTATGTGCAAGGATGCGTAGAGGATATTTATATAATCATGCTAAAGAGTTAGGATGCAACAAAATTGCGCTAGGACATCACTTTGACGATGTTATTGAAACGACTCTTTTATCAATGTTTTATGGAGCCGAAATTAAAACAATGATGCCTAAATTGCATTCTGATAATTATGAAGGAATAGATTTAATTAGACCACTATATTTAGTTAAAGAAGCATCTATTATTGCTTGGAAAAATAATAACGAATTAACTTTTATAAATTGTGCATGTCGTTTTACAGAAGGTTGTTCCTTAATAAATGATGGAACAAGTAAACGTAAAGAAATGAAAGAACTAATTAAAAATTTACGTAAAATTAATCCAAGTGTTGATGCTAATATTTTTAAAGCAATGGATAATGTTAATATGAATTGTATACTTTCTTGGCACAAAGATGGAGTAAATCATTCATTTTTAGATGATTACGATAAGAAATAATCTAGTTTTTTAATATTCATTATTTCACAAAAGAAGATATGATTATTATAGTTTAAAAATATTTTATTTAAGGAACTGTCTATTTTAGTAACGGTTCCTTTTATATTTTTAGTATATCCATTATCGTAAATAGTAAATTCTAAAGGTATTTTATTAATTAATGATTCTTTAATTAAATTTTCAAACTCATTTATTTGTTCTTCTGATAAATCCGGTTTAACTATTCTAGATTTTTCTTTAACTATCATATTCATTATATAGTTGCCGTTAATAACTGAATTAAAAGGAGCCCATTTAATCGCGTTTCGATTATGCATTGTGACCACCTATCTTCCCATTACGCATTCTAATAGTAGAATCTTCAAGTAAACTAGATGCTTTCAAAATCATATTAGCACCATATTTGATATTAAGTTCATCTATAACAATTTCACCATTTTTGTTTGTTTTTTCTTCTTCATATGATTCAAATATATTAAGTTGAATTCCGATATCATCAGATAATCTACCAAAAGAAATTGAAACTTTTCTAATTGGCATATATTCTTCATAATATTTATCGAACATGTTTAAGCAGATATCAGCTATTTCATCTTCTTTAAAAGTACTAGTATCTAGCTTAGTTACGTGATAAAAACCACCACCAGTTTCCTTAGAGTAACCGATTCCTAAACCAATTGAAGAAGTTTGTTTATGTGCTGTTCTTAACCTTCTAACTAAAACACTTACCATTTCTCTTATGATAAGAATTATGTTATTTTGATTATAATCTTTAAATAAAATTTGACTATGACTAATTGAATTTTCTTTTGGAATATAATTATTAAAATCACTTATTCTAGCGTTATCAATCCCATTAGCATGCTCCCATAGTTCAAGACCAATAATACCATATTTATCTTTTAATTTATTTTTATCATATTTGGCAATATCTCCTACCGTATAAAGACCTAGCTTATTTAAATTACGTTCCATGCGTGACCCAATGCTCCACATTTTTGATAGGGGAGTGATAGACCATAATTTAGTTTTAACATCATCATAAGTCCATTTAGCAATGTTATTTTGAACGTGTTTAGCTTCAATATCCATTGAAATTTTAGCAAGTAATATATTTGGGCCAATTCCGGCAGTTGTAGTAAGTCCAGTTCTTTTCTTTATGTCATTTATAATAGTTTGGGCAAGTTCATAATCAGTCATATTATACATATGAAGGTAATTAGTAACATCCAAAAACACTTCATCAATTGAGTAAACATGAATATCTTCTTTAGCAACATACTCTAAATAAATACTTAAAACCTCACGGCTTTTTTGAATATATAAGCTCATACGAGGCGGTGCTTTAAATATTTTAATGTTTTTAGGTAAATCATAGGCTCTTCCTCTAGATGGAACTCCTAAATTTTTTAAAAAAGGCGTAACTGCCAAAGTAATAGCGCCATTTCTAGTTGGATCACAAACAACTAGAGGAGTAGTAAATGGATCAAGACCTCTTTGGATACATTCAACAGAAGCAAAAAAACTTTTTAAGTCAATTGCAATAATATTTCTATTTGAATATAAATTATTTTTCATTAGACATTTCTCCTTATGAGAATATATTAAAACAAATGTTTGTATATATCTAGTGGAAATAATTGGCAAAAATAAAAAAATAAAACTTATAACTTTAATTATAGATAGAATTACTTAAACTATTTATGTTTTTATTTGCTATAATATAAATTAGTTAGAAAGAAGGTATTTATTATGTATGCTAATATTTTAGTTGAATATGGTGCTAAAGCCCTAGATCAAACATTTACTTATATTATTCCTGATATTTTAAAAGATAATTTAAAAGTTGGAATGAAAGTAAAAGTTCCTTTTAGAAATACCTTAATTAATGGATTTGTCTTAGAAATAACTAATGATTGTAATAACAATAATTTAAAAGAAATAGCAAGTATTACTGATGAATACTTTTGCTTAAATAAAGAGTTATTAGAGCTTGGTAAAACATTAAAAGAATTAACCCTTTGTTCTCTTATTCAAGCATATCAAGCAATGCTTCCATCTTCTATGAAAATAAAAACCATTAAAAGTAGTTATCAAAAATATGATGAATATTTAGAATTAATAAATAAAGATACTGCTATTAATTATATTAAAAATAATAAAAGAAGTATTAAACAAATTGAACTACTTAATAGACTTTTAAATAATGAAAAAATCTTAAAAAAAGAATATAGTTTAGATATAATAAAAAAACTAACTTACGAAAATATTATTAAAATAAATAAAGTTAATAAATATCGTATAAATATTGATAATAATAGTTTTAAGAAAAAAGAACTAACTTTAGAACAAAAAGAAGTAGTAGATAAAGTAGAGGAAAGTTTTAATAAAAGCGAAATATTTTTACTTCATGGGGTAACTGGATCAGGCAAAACTGAGGTATACATGGAGTTAATTGAAAAAGTAGTTAAAACAGGCAAATGTGCAATACTTCTTGTTCCGGAAATTAGTTTAACTCATCAAATAGTTTCAAGATTTTATTCAAGATTTGGTAGTGATGTTGCTATTTTCCATAGTGCTTTATCCGATGGTGAAAAATATGATGAATATCATAAAATTTTAAATGGAGATGTTTATATTGTTGTTGGAACTAGAAGTGCTATATTTGTTCCTTTTGAAAAAATTGGAATTATCATTTTAGATGAAGAACAAAGTAGTAACTATAAACAAGATAGTAATCCTAGATATCATGCTAGAGATATTGCTCTTTTAAGAAGTAAATATCACAACTGTCCAGTTGTACTTGGTTCTGCAACGCCTTCACTTGAAACAATGGCTAGGGCTAAAAAAGGGGTTTATACTTTACTATCTTTAACCAAAAGAATTGGAAAAAGTGTAATGCCTACTACTAAAATAGTTGATATGCAAGAAGAATATAAAAAAAGAAATATGATTATAAGTGATTATTTAGATCAAAAAATAAGGGAGAAACTAGAAGCTAATGAACAAGTTTTATTAATGCTTAATCGAAGAGGTTTTTCAACTATTGTTAATTGTAAAAATTGTGGTTATACCTTTAAATGTCCTCATTGTGAAATATCTTTAACTTATCATAAAACAAGTAATAATTTAAGATGCCATTATTGTGGATACACCATTAATAATCCCGATACCTGTCCAAGTTGTATGGAAAAATCTTTAACTAATTTTGGACTTGGTACTGAAAAGTTAGAAGAAGAAATTAATAAAAGATATAATGTTAAAACAGTTAGAATGGATGCTGATACAACCAGTAAAAAAGGTAGCCAAGACGAAATTATAGCTAAAATAGAAAGCGAAGATGTAAGCATAATTGTTGGTACTCAAATGATTAGTAAAGGATTTGATTTTCCTAAAGTAACATTAGCAGCCATAATTAATGCAGATGATTCTTTAAATATTCCTGATTTTAGAAGTGGAGAAAATACTTTTGAACTTATTACTCAAACAATTGGTAGAGCTGGAAGAGCAAGCAATAAATCAGATGCTGTAATTCAAACATTTAATAGTGATAACAAAATAATAGAATATGCTAAAAATAATGATTATGAATCTCTTTATAATTATGAAATGAATATTAGAAAAATTCTTAAATATCCGCCATATTTTTATATAACTAAAATTTTAATTGCATCTAAAGATTATAATGAGGCATCTAAAGAAATATATAAAGTTAAAGGTTATTTAGATAAAAAACTTACTAATGTTATAATTTTAGGACCAACAACAGCTGCAATGTTTAAAATAAATAATGTTTACAGATTTCAAATAATATTAAAATATAAAGCCTATAATTTGGTTAAAGAACATTTAAAATACTTAGATGATATTTATAGATTAAATAGTAAAGTAAATATTGAAATAGATAATAATCCAACTAGGGCGTAAACAGTTATTGTTATTTTAGGATGGGTAAAATAGGTCGTAATATGTTATATGTTATAATTTAAACACATTAGATTTTCTTTTGTGTTTTTATATATTATAAAGTCAAAAAAATGTTTGCTTTTTCATTAAAAGTATGGTAGTATATATCTTAATTTATTGGGGGAAATGAGTTTATGAATACAGATGTAGCACTAAATTACAAAGCTAAACTAATCCAGGTTGAAGACAAAATAGAAGAAATAGAAAGAATTGGTTTTAATATTAAACCATTTAGAGAAGAATTAGAAAACATTATTATTGATACTAATTCAAAAGTTAAAACATCTAAAAATAAAAAATTTGAAGGCTTTATAATCATCGATTACTCTAATGCAATGACAAGATTAGAAAAATTAGATAACAGTTTAGATTCTTTTGAAATATATATTAAAGTGAAAAATTATGCTGAATATTTAGATAAAAATTATATTAAAGAAGATAGGATTAATGAAATAATTGGTGAAATTAAAAAACTACTTAGAAGTCTTGGCAATTCGTCAGTGATTGATTATGAAGAAGAAAAGAAAATTGTTGAGCCATTTTATACAGGCGTTTTTAAAGTTATTTGCTTTGAAATATACTATACTGGAAAAAGCACTTTGCTAGAATTTTGCAAAGCTAGTGAAATCGATAAGTCATTTATTGAAAGAAAAATAAAAACTGCAGTTGATGAAATTAATTTTGAAAAATATCCGGAAATTGAGGCAAAATACTATGAAATCAAAAGAAATGGTAGCAGTAGTTCACTATTAGATAATGATTTTCTTAAATTAATGGTATTTAAAGATGAAAAAGATAGATTAAAAAATGTTATAAGAGTTCCTGCTAATAACATGGTTAAAAATATTGAGTCAGTTGAAAAAGATATTAAAGAAAAATATAAAGATTATTCTAATACTGAAAAAAGATATGAAGATAGTGTTAAAACATTTAAATTAGAATTTAAAGAACTTATGAAGTCAATTGTCGCAGTTGCCATAGTGTTATCAATCCCCGTATCTAGTTTTAGCTTATTTAATTTTTTAGGCAAAAAGTTATTCAAAGAATATTCATATGATGTTAGTAAAGATACATACAATTCTTATGATAATACTTATACCCATAGTGATGAACGAGAAATTGTTGATGATACAAATAAAATAGCCTATGTTATTAAATATGATACATTAACTAGTGATGATATTGAAGACTATAATTCTAAAGTAAATTATCATTTTAGAATTACAGAGGAAGATGCTATGTGGTATCGAAGAAAAATCGTTTATGATTTAAGCTATTTAAAATATCAAGATATTAATGGGTATTTAGATTATTGGAATAGCAATGCTACTGTACCTGTTAATAGCAGTGAAATTGTTAACATAAAAGATAATGGTGATATTATTCAAGAATATGTAGATTATTATGAAATTGTCTATAATATTATAGACTTAGAATCCAAAAATGTCGAAGCATGTAGTAATAGTGTTACATTTTCTATTATACTTACTATTTTAACTATTGCCATAGAAGCAGCAATTGTCTATTGCAATTTATCTAATGATTATTACAATGAAAGTAAATTATGTCTAATTAATAGGTTTATAGAATATATAAGTGCAAAAGAAAATCTTAAAAATGATAAAAAATTATTTTTAGAACAAACAAAGGATCTACTCACATTAATTGGTCAAGATGAGAAACTTAGAACAGTATTTAATATCGAAGCAGCTAAATATGGTGATTTATTTGAGCATATGGAAATTAAGCTTCCTAAAGAAACACTTGATAGTACTACCAAGAAAAAATTATTAGGAGGAAAATAAAATATGAACACAGACGTCGCAATTAGTTATAAAGCAAAATTAATTGAAATTGATAACAAAATAAGAGAGATTGAAAAAATTGGTTTTGATATGTCTAAAATAAGAGAAGAATTAGATAGCATCAAAATAGAAAATAATAATGATATTAAAAGTTCTAAGAAAAATAATTTTGAAGGATTTATAATAAATGACTATATAAACGCTACGGGAAAATTAGAAAAGTTAGAAGTCAAACTAGAAAATTATACTATTTACGTTAAAACATATTATTATGTCAAATATTTAAATAAAGTTAATATTACTAATGAAAACTTAAACGAAATAATAGATGAAATAAAACTTCTTTTAAGAAAAATAAGAAATTCTTCAGTAGTTGATTATGAGGATGAAAAACAAGTAGTTGAACCATTCTATAATGCTATTTTAAAAGTTATTTTTATAGAGATAAAATTGAATCAAAAAAGCGAACTATTAGAATTTTGTAAGTATGATATTAATGATACTATGTTTATAAGTTTAATGATTGAAGAATATATTAATACCATAGATTTAACTGAATATCCGGAAATTGAAGTATGTTATTACAATGCTAAGAAGAATTTGAATCCAGCTGAACTTCTAGATAATAGTTTTATAAAAACAATTGTCTTTAGAGATGAAAAAGAAAAATTAGAGGAGTCTATCAAAGATGATATGACAAATTTATTATCTATAATTGATAAAAGTGACAGTCAAATCTACCACACATATAGTTCCTATACAAAGGCTAATCAGGATGTACAATATTATAAAAAATTATGCAAAAAAGCATTATTAAAATTATTTACATCACTAATTTCAACTGCTATAACTTTATCAATATCAATAGGTATATTTTCTGGTGTGTTTTCTTGGTTTAAGAAATTAACATCAGCATATTATTATGAAACTAATACTGAAATATACAATTCAATTACAAATCAAGTTACATCTTCTAATGCAAAAGAAATAATTGGATTTGTAGATGAAACAAAGCCAGAACAAACATATCTTATTGAATATCATGTTTTAGATGATAAAACTGCTAAAAAAGAAGGAAGAGCAAGTAGAGAATATAATTATGGCGCAGCCGAAGCAAAATTAAAATTAAGAGAAACAAAAACTTACGATTTAAGTTTTTTAGGATACGATGATATGGAAAAATATATTGAATATATCCAATCAAATAATTTATTACCTGAATCTAAAAAGAATATTATAGATATATCAAAGTCGCCAATTAAGTATACAGAATTAGTTGATTATTATGAGATAATATATAAAACGATAGATTTAGAATCTAAAGAATTTGAAAGCACAAAAACTACTATTAATGTAGCAATGGGCTTACTAGTATCAGGTTTATTTATTTTAATATTTCATCGTCTTGCTAAATTTGATTTAAGTTATTTTAAAGACAAAAAATTTCTAAAAAGGGATAAAAAAGAACTTTTGGAGTATACAAAAATATTACTTAATGAAATAGGTAAAAATGAAGAATTAAGACAACAATTTAATATAGAAATGTCTAAACATAAAGATTTATTTATTAAATATGGTCTAGAGTTACCAAAAGAAGTGGTAGATAGTAATATTAAGAAGAAATTAATGTAGTAAATAAAGTATTGAATGACATATAATATGATATTTTTAAAATAGAAGATATTTATATTAATGTCTTTTTTTGTATAAAAAATGAAGGAAAATTAATAATTAATAATAAAAATAAATAAAAATGCAAAAAAATGTTTGTGTTTTTATTAAATATATGCTAAAATATATTCTAATTTCAGGGAGATACATTAATATTAGTTTAAAAAAGGGGGAAAATAAAATGTTTGAATACAAATTAAATGATAAAATATTTGTTGCGGATGTTTATGATAGAGATACTAATATAGGATATATATATTTTAAGTTAATTACATATGATAATAACATATATGCTGAAGAGGTATTGAGTAAAATAATATTTCCTATAAGTAGTGAAATATATAGAGCAAGTTTATATGAATTAGTTAATGGTACTAAATATCAATTTTATGTTAATACATTTAGCGAATTACGTATAGGTAGCGATGGAAATATATATGGTAGTAATATTTCTAAATGGAAAAATAATTTAGCAGCAAAAGAAATTGATTTTAAAAATTTATCTGAATATTTTGATGCTTATATTAGTAATTTGGATTATGTAATTCATAGCGATGAAATAATGGAATTAAATAGAACAATAAAAGGAGATATAAATATGAAAAATAAAGATTTTGATGAAATCTATGAACCTAGTGTTGAAAAAATAACAAATAAAAAAGTTCCAAAAGCATGTCAGAATATGAATAGTAGAACAAATCTTACTAATGTAGTTGGTAGAGAAAAAGAAATAAGAGACCTAATAAAGGTTTCATGTATACTTGGTAAATCAGTTATCCTTTTAGGTGAAGCAGGTGTTGGTAAAACTGCCATTGTTGATGGTTTAGTAAACGAAATTAATCATACTAACAAGCAATTTCTTAAAGATAAAGTAGTTTATGAATTAAATACTGGTAGTTTATTAGCTGGTACAAAATATAGAGGAGAATTTGAAGACAAGTTAGAAGATGTCATAAAATTTGCCAAAAATTATAATCAAAACGTTATTTTATTTATAGATGAAATACATACTCTATATAATTTAGGAAGAACTGAAGATAGCCCAATAGATGCTATTAACATTTTAAAACCTTATATTGAAAAAGGTGAAATAACTATTATTGGTGCAACTACTTATGAAGAATACGATGAAAGTATTGCTAGAGATAAAGCCTTTACTAGTAGATTAACTATTAATAATGTAAAACCATTAGATAATCGTAACGTTCAATTAATAATTATGAATTATGTTCTGCATTTAGAAAGAAAATATAATATAAAAGTTAACTTAACTGAAGCTGAATTAATTAGTCTTACTGAAGAACTAATAAATGTTACTAAACATCAAGATGCTAGATATAAAATTCTTCCAATAAGAATTATTAAAAGAATAGTAGAGTCTGCTTTCGCTGAAGCAATCTACGAAGAACATTCAAGAGTTGAATTAGAAGATTTTATTAGTGCTATTCTAGATAGTAACGAATTGAAATTAAAAGATAAAAAAGAATATGCATTAAGTATAAAAAATAAATTAAATAGTGTTGAACCACAAAATAATCACTCACAAAATAATAAATTATATGTTTTATCTACTAAATAAAAAAGGTTAATAATTAAAAGGTTATGTTATTAATCTTTTTTAGTTTACTTTAAATTACATATGTTATATATTAATAATAGGAAAGGAAACAGGTTGAATGAATAATTTTAAAAACATTTTATGGGGAGTAATCTTAATAATTATTGGTATAATTTTAGGAGGTAATTCACTCGGCTTATTTGATATTGATATCTTTTTTGATGGTTGGTGGGCTTTATTCATAATCATTCCATCATTCGTAGGTTTAATAACAGATGATGATAAAACTGGGAATGCAGTATGGATGGTAATTGGACTATTATTATTAGCAGGAGCAAACGATATTATCAATTTTGATTTAATATGGAAAATGTTAGTACCTATAATCATTGTTATAGTCGGTTTAAGTTTAATTTTTAAAGATACATTTAATTCTAGTGTAAGTAAATCAATTAAAAAACTTAATTCAAAAATAAACAAAGACGAAGGAATTAATGCTACATTTTCTAATCAAAATATTAAATTAGATGATGAGGAATTTAAAGGAACAAACTTAAATGCCATATTTGGTGGTATAAAATTAGATTTAAGAAATGCCACTATAAAAGATGATGTTGTTATTAATGCTTGTAGTGTTTTTGGTGGAATTGATATTTTAGTGCCAGATGGTTATAAATTAAAGGTAAAATCAAATTCCTTGTTTGGTGGAGTTTCTAATAATAAAAGAAGCAAAACTACTGAAAAATCTAAAACAATATTTATTGAAGCTAATTGTTTATTTGGAGGAGTAACTATTAAATGACAACTACTCAAAAAATAATTAAATATTTAGCAATCGCTTTTGCACTATATTTAGTAATCAGTATTTTTTCAATTATATTTGGTTTAAGTCGCGAAATAATAAGTTCAATAAATAATGATAAAAAAGAAAGCAAATTATTAGAAGAATATACTACAATATCAAATAATGTTAATAATATTGAATCATTTAAAATAGATATTTCCAATGATGATATCGAAATTAAAGAAGGAGAAAAATTTGAAGTTAAAACTAATAATCCTGATGTTAAATTTTATCACGAAAATAGTATAGTAAAAATTAAATCTGATAAAACATTTAGTTGGCATCTTAGTAACTCATCTAGAGGAACTATTATAATATATCTTCCAAATGAATTTAATATTAGCGAATTAGATCTTAATTTAGGTGCTGGTAAAATAGATATAGATAAAATATTTGTAGAAACATTATTAATGGATTTAGGTGCTGGAACAATGACAGCAAAAGAAATAAATGTTTATGAAAAAGCAACGATAAATGGCGGTGCAGGTAAAATTAATATTTATTCAGGAACAATAAATAATCTTAATTTGAAATTGGGTGCAGGCAATGCTTCTATAGAAAGCGATTTAACTGGATCAAATACTTTAACAACTGGAGTAGGCAAATTAAATTTAGGTTTAAGTCGAAGTAAAGATAATTATAAATTTGATATAAATAAAGGTTTAGGAAATATAATATTAAATGATTTTGATGTTTCAGAAGATACATTAATAGGTGATGGAGAAACTAAAATAAAAATAAATGGTGCCGTTGGAAATATTATCATAAACACTTCTGAATAATTAATCATATAATAAAGTAAATGCAAAGATTATAAAAATAAAAAAAGAATAAGATAATAAGCATAGAATATAGCAAATATTTTGGATTGTTATTATATATTAAACAAGAGTACATAAAATGTACTTTTTTAATTGAGTTTATTTTTTACTAATGATATACTTTTAGTTAGAGGATGGATATATGATGAATAATAAAAATAAAATTCTTTTTATAGCGCTGGTTGTAACCTTCTTGTTTGTCTGTATTGTAGGAGATATGTTAAGTAATAAAATGATTGAGGTTGTTGAAAGTAAAAGATTAAATATCTTAGCTTCTTCAAGTATGAAACCTTTAGAAAATAAAATATATAAAAAAGGATATGAAATAAATTTTACATACATGGGAGACATCGATATAGTTGATGAATTAAATACCAATGCCAAAAGTTACGATGGAGTATGGATATCAAATTCAATGTGGCTATATATGTTAGAAAATCAATATTTAACAAGTAAGTCTAAATCTATTGCGATTAGTCCAATCGTGTTAGGAATTCGTAAAAGTAAAGCTAAATCATTAAATTTAATTGGAAAAGAATTAACTAATGATGATATAGTTACTTTAGTTAAAAACAAAAAAATAAAATATGTTATGCCATCTGTTACAAGCACAAATACCGGAGCAACAGCCTACATTGGATTCTTAAATTCACTTGCTGGAAATCCTGAAGTACTAACCGAAACAATGCTTGATAACACTAAATTAGTTACGGAACTTAAAAATTTATTTTCTGGAACTTTAAGAGTAAGTGGTGATGAAGAATATCTTAAAGAAATGTTTATAAATAATGATGAATATGAAGCAATTATAACCGATGAAGCATCATTAATAGATATAAATAAAAAATTACTAGATAAAGATAAAGAAGAATTATATTTATTTTATCCTAAAGATGGACTATCAATAAATGATATGACTCTTGCGTTTATTAGTAATGATAAATCTAAAGAAAATGATTTTATAAATTTTCAAAATTTCTTATTAAGTGAAAGCGGTCAGGAATTATTAGAAGAAAATGGCTATCGTACTTGGTACGGTGGAGTAAGTAGTAAAACCAATCCCAAAGTATTTAATCCAGAGTGGGGAATAGATACTGAAAAATATTTAAATGTAACTAATTTTCCATCTAAAAAAGTTATTACAAAAGCAATAAATGTTTATATTGAAAGCTTAAGAAAACCAACTCATGCAGTTTTCTGCTTAGATTATTCAGGAAGTATGTCAGGAGAAGGAATCCAAGAATTAAGAGATTCTATGAATTATATTTTAAATAGTGAAGAAGCATCTAAAGACAGATTACAATTTTCTAAAGGCGATAAAATAACTGTTATAACATTTAGTACAAAAGTCACAAACATTTGGAAAGCATTAGAAGGAACAAATACTACTGAATTAATAGATAACATTAATAAATACCGCGTCGGTGGTTCAACTGCCCTTTATGATGCTGTTCAAAAAGGTTTAGAAATCTTAAATAAAGAAACTGATGATTATACAACTACAATTATCGCTATGACTGATGGTTACATAAATGAAGGAAACTTCAATACATTAGCAAAATATTACAAAACACTTAATAAAGAAATTCCTGTTTACAGTATTACGTTCGGTGATGCAAGTGAAAAACAATTAGATAAAATAGCTAAACTTACCAACGCCAAAATATTTGATGGTAAAGAAGATTTACTTAAAGCCTTTAAAGAAGTAAGGAGCTATAATTAAAATGAAAATAAAGTATAAAGAAGCTGTATCAGCCGTTGTAGGAAGTGCCTTCTTTGCTATACCTTATTTGGCACTTTCACTTCCATTATTACCTTCAGCGTTAATAGGAACCGGCGCATTTATTGCTGGAGAATTATTGCTAAGCAGTGATGAAAAAAATCAAATACTAACGGAATCAGTTAAAAAAACTCTTGAAAGCGCTAAAAATGAAGCAAAAGATATATACAATATGCGTAACAAGATCGAAGATGAAGATTTAAAAAAGCACATAATTAATATAAGCACTAGTGCTAATAAAATAATAAGTACCATTGAAAAAGAACCTAAAAAAATCAGAAAAATAGCTAACTTTTTCGACTATTATTTGCCTGTAACATTAAGCATAATTAAAAGATATGATGAAATAGAAAATCAAAATTTATCATCACAAGAGATGAAAGAATTTATATCATCCACCAAGTTAATGTTAAAATCTGCTGATGAAGCATTTAATAAAATACTTGAAAGATTGTATCAAAATGATATGATAAATATAGATGCTGATATGAAAGTATTTAATTCAATGCTTAAAGCCGATGGTTATGATGATGAAGAAATTATAAAGGAGGATAACAATGAATAAAAAAATAATTGGAGTAAGTATTTTTATTCTTCTAATAGGAGTTATTGTTGGAATAAAATATTTTAGTGGTAATAAAGATGTTTTAAATTCCAATCTAACAACCATATATGTTGCAACTGGTGGAGGTAAAGAGGACTTCATTTCAGATAAAGAAGTATCTAAACTATTAGCCAAAAAATATAAAATTCAAGTTGTATATGATAATTGGAGTAATGGTAAAACTATTACAAAACCATTAATTAGAGAAAGTGTTAATTTAGGAAATAACGATGTAATAACAAAAATAAAAAATGGTGAAAATATTACTATCAATAGTGATAATGTTAGTAAATATGATGCTTTATTTACATCTGATCAAAGATTCTATGATTATTATAAATTATCACCAGATAAAACTAAAAATGAATCAGATCGTTATTACGTATTAGATGGTGGCTTAACTCTTAACACACCAATTGTAATATATAGTTGGAAAGAAGTAGTAAATGCTTTAATTAAAGAAGAAATTGTTACTAATGAAAATGGCGTTTACTATATTACTGATATGAACAAATTAATTGAATATATTCTAGCTGGTAAAAAATGGAAAGATATTGGCTTAACAGATCTATACGGAAATATTAATATAGCTTCAACTGATCCAGTATCATCATCTCCAGGAGCAACTTATTATGGATTGTTATTATCTATATTAAGTGGTGGAGAAATAAATGATCAAACTCTTGAAACAAATCTAAAAAAATTAAAAGTATTCTATCAAAAGAGTGGATATATGAATAATACCCCTGCTGACCTTTTTGAAAGATATTTAAAAACAGGTATTGGTGGAGAACCAATGATTGTTGATTATGAAAAAAGTATTATAGATTTTGCTAATTCTAATCCATCTGGTTTTAGCCAAGTTAAAGATGATATCGTAGTTTTATACCCTAAACCAACAATTTGGAATTCTCATTGTTTGACAATTTTTAGTGAAAACGGTAAAAAATTATTATCAGCTTTTGAAGATGAAGAAATAAGTCGTATAGCCTGGGAAAAATATGGATTTAGAACAGGTGTCGCCGGTACAAATATAAGTACAACTGATTTAGGAATAGGTATTCCAAGTAAAATAACAAGTACTGTAACAAGTTTAAAAATGTCTTATTATAACAAATTAATAGATTATTTAAGTAAATAAGGAGGAAAAATGAATTTAGAATTAAAAGTAGAAGACAAATTAAAGGAAGAAAATATTAGTAATTTAACTCAAAATAGTAAAGAAGTTACTGATGAAAAGATTGAAAAATCATTAAATTATGATGAATTATCAGAAAGTGAGAAAAAAGCAGTTGATGAATTTATTACTAAAATTGATGTAATGGATCAAAATTTAGTACTTCAATACGGAGCAAAGGCTCAAAATAAAATCAGTGCCTTTTCTGATAACATATTAGAAGATGTTAAAACAAAAGATATTGGAGATACAGGTGAGTTACTTGCTAACTTAGTAGGAGAAATCAAATCATTCAATTCTTCTATCGGAACATCAAAAAAGGGAATCTTTAAATTATTTAACAGTGCTAAGAAAGAAATTAGTACGATTATTGCTAAATATAATAAAATTGAAAAAAATGTTGATACAATAGAAAATAGTTTAGAAAAAAATAAATTAACTTTATTAAAAGATATTGCTTTATTTGATACAATGTATGATAAAAATTTAGAATATTTTAAAGAAATATCATTATACATAATTGCTGGTGAAAGAAAATTAGAAGAACTAAAAAATAAAACATTGCCGGCAGCAAAAGCTAAATTTGAAGAAACTCATGAACAGTTAGATGCACAAAAAATTCAAGATTTAGAAAATCAAATTAATAGATTCGAAAAGAAAATTTATGATTTAAAAACTACAAGAATTATATCTATTCAAATGGCACCACAAATTAGATTACTTCAAAATAATGATGCCGAATTAGTAGAAAAAATTCAAAGTTCAATAACTAATACAATCCCATTATGGAAAAATCAAATGGTACTTGCGTTAGGTATAAATAATTCAAAGAAGGCCCTAGAATCGCAACAAGCTGTTTCAAATTTAACTAATGATATGTTAAAGAAAAATAGTGAAACATTAAAACAAGGCTCAATTGAAATAGCTGAGGAAGCTGAAAAAGCAATTATTGATATTGAAACTCTTAAGAAAACAAATCAAGATTTAATTGAAACCATTGATAATGTTATCAAAATTCATGAAGAAGGTCATGCTAAGAGAATGGAAGCAGAAGCCGAACTTGAAAATATTGAAAAAGAATTAAAGAGTAAATTAATCGAAATAAATGTACCAAAAGCATAATATCTATGCTTTTTTCTTAAATAAAGGAGATACAAATGGATAATAGAAAAATATTAGATGAAGTTTATCGTGATTTTTTTGGAACAGTTAAAGAAGAAAAAATAACACCTATCGATAAAGAAATAGAAATAAAGAATATAGAAGAATTACTTATTGATGAAGACTCAAAAGAATTACTAAAAAAAATAATTACCTACATAAAAAACTATAATAATGGAGTATACATAAATTTTAATATTTTATTATACGGTAACAACAAAGAAACATTAAATGCTATAATCAATTTATTAAAAAGCGTAAGTAATAATTATTTAATAAATACAAATATAACTAATATTTCTTTAGCAGATATAGAAGATATTAATAAAGTTAAAGATTATTATAAATCAGGTATTTTAATAATTAGTGATTTTAATAGTTTAAGTGGTAAAGATGCTACCAAATTAATTAATATTTTAAAAGACAATAGTACTTATAAAAACATCGTTATATTAAATGATACAGAATCAAATTTAAAAGAATTTATCAAAAATGACAATGAATTAGAAAATAGCTACTTTACCTATTCTATTAAAGAAATATTGCCAGATACTAAATATATTATGAATGATATTAAAAAAAGTATTAATATCGATAATTTAACTGATATTGAAAAATATATAAGTGATACTTTCCTAAACAGTAATCTTGATTATCCTACATATCGTGATAATTTAATAAAATATATTGCATTCAATAATAAATTACCAGAAATTAATAAGCCAAAAAAATTAGAAGATATTTTAAAAGAATTAAACGATCTTATTGGATTGGATATTATAAAAAAATCTATAAATGAATTAATTGATTTAATAAGTTTAAAAAATAAAACAGAAGGCAAAGTAAAAATAAATGATGTTAATTTACACATGGTTTTTTTAGGCAATCCCGGAACCGGTAAAACAACCGTAGCTAGACTACTTGCCGAAATATTTTACGATTTAAAATATATTAAATATAATAAACTTGTTGAGGTTTCAGCCAAAGATTTGATAGGTGAATATGTTGGCCAAACAGGACCAAAAACAAATGAAGTAATAAATAAAGCAATGGGTGGAATCCTATTTATTGATGAAGCCTATACATTATATAGTAAAAATAATAGCTATAATGAAGAAGCAATTGCTACATTAATAAAAGCAATGGAAGATCATCGAAACGAATTTATTGTCATATTTGCCGGATATACTAAAGAGATGACACCATTTTTAAATTCTAATTCAGGTATTAAGTCACGTATAGGTTACACATTCGAATTTCCTGATTATACCAGTGCTGAATTATTAGAAATATTTAAATTATTTGTAAAAAAATCTAATTTCAAAATTGAAGATAAAGCATTAATTAAAGCAAAAAACATTTTTGAAAAACATCTTAACGACGATAATTTTGGCAATGCTAGATTCGCAAGAAATTTATATGAAAAATGTGTTATAAATCATGCTTCGAATTGCAAAGACATAGCAAATGACAATAGACTTAAAACCTTAACAGAAGAAGATATAATAGATATTTAAAATCATCCAACTAAAAATAATTGAATTTATATGCAATTTATGTTATATTAAATCCCTTGGAAAAAGAGGGATTTTTTATGGAAATAAGAGAAAATTTTATAGATAAAAATGGAATAGTATATCCAAATATAAGAGAGATTGCGTTTACTAGAGATAATTTATTTGGTAATTTAGGAACATTAGTTAATGAGACAAAACGTGAAGCCAATGATTATTTTGCGAAGAAAAGTGCAATGCAAATAGATGATGAAGGTGTATATATTTATAAATCAAATTATAATTCCGAGAATGCTTTAAGAATTTATAAATGTTCATTGGATCCTAATTTTAATGGTTGCCGTGACGAAATATTTATATCAAAATTACAAAGCATTCAGCCTTCAATAAGTATGACATCATTTCCTATTGGAGTAGTTACTTTAGATGGAAACATTATAGGCCAAGAAATAATTTATTATGAGAATTTCAAACAATTATATGAAATAAAAAATGAAGTATCATTAAAAGATTTATTATTAATATATCGTAAATGCTTAACAATTTTATCAGAACTTCATAAAGAAAGAATTGCCTACATAGATATTCATGCTAAAAACTTTTTGATAAATGAAAACTTAGATGTTAAATTAATAGATTTCGAGCAAGATCTAGTTAAATTTGATGATGAACACGCTTTAAAAAACAGCTTACAAAATTATTATAAAATGATTAATTTACTAAATGAAAGAATAAATATTCCTATTCATTATTCTAAACCCGAAACATTAGATGAAGCTCATCGAAATTTAGATGCTTTAGTTAAAAAACTTAAATAAATATCCAATAACTGGATGTTTTTTAATTGTATAAAAATCCATAATAATAATGGTGATAATATATGAAAAAATATATAATTTTACTACTAATTTTGTTGTTACCTTTTAATGTTTTAGCCTATTCAGACAAAATTATTCCTGGAGGAGATACTTTAGGAATTGAAGTTAAAAATAAAGGTGTAATAATAGTCGGATTCTATAGGGTTAAAAGTAAATTAAATAAAAATAATTTAAAAGTAGGAGATACTATTTTAAAAGTAAATAATGAAGAAGTTACTTGTATTGATAATATGATAAAACTAATTGAAAAAAATATTAAGGATAATAAGGTAAAAATTACTATTAAAAGGGAAGAAAAAGAACTAGAAAAAGAAATCGAAATAGACAAAGTTGATGGCGTATATAAAACTGGATTATATGTTAAAGATAATATTATTGGTATAGGAACACTTTCATATATAGATCCTGAAACTAAAATATATGGGGCATTAGGACACGAAATAATTGAAAGTGCAACTAATAAATTAATTGAGGTTAAAACCGGCAAAATCTTTAAAACATCAATTAAAAGTATTGATAAATCTGTTAAAGGATTAGCCGGAACTAAAAATGCTAAATTTTTTAGTAATATAAATTACGGAACAATTGTTAGTAATACTAATAAAGGAATATATGGAATTTATGATTATGATACAGCAAGTAAACAAACTTTAGAAGTTGGAACTTATAAAGATATTAAATTAGGAACCGCCACAATTAGAACTGTAGTTAATGGTGAAAAAATCGAAAATTTTGATATTGAAATAGATAGAGTTAATAATAATGATACAAAAAATATACACTTCAAGATTACAAGCCCGGAATTAATTGATAAAACTGGTGGAGTAGTTCAAGGTATGAGTGGTTCTCCTATAATTCAAGATAATAAAATAATTGGAGCTGTAACCCATGTTGTTATAGATAATCCCTTAACAGGTTATGGCATTTTAATTACTAACATGTTAGAAGAAGGTGAAAAAGTTTTAAATTATTCTAATAATTAACTTTATATTATAATTTAAATGTGATAAAATTTTTATAGTATAGAGAAGGAGTATTTATGAACGTTTACAATATGAGTGAGGAAAGTATTCAAAAATTAGCGTCTGATTTTAATAACAGTAGAATAGGTAGAAAAATATGGCTATTTTCTATGATTCCTCAAGTAGTAGGTTTCTTTGATATTTTAGTATATTTAGTAATGATGTTATATGGTGTATCTCATCCTGAAATTAAAGAAGTTGTTGGAAGTTATATTTTAGCTACTGTTATAATTTTAGGTATTGCAGTAATATCATATGGATTCGCAAAAATGATGTACTGGAAACAAGTTGTTTCATATGCTAATGAATTAAGTAAAATTGAAATGATGAAAAAAGAGTTAGAAACAAAAGTTAAGAAAACAAAAGATAAAGTAACAAAAGACATTAAAAAGAAAACTAACTCAGTTAAAAAGACTGTTAGAGCTGCTAAGAATAAGAAGTAGAATAATACTTCTTTTTTTGTTATACTTATTTTGTGATGAATTGTGGAATATAAAGTTAAAGATCGATTAAATAATCAAATTATTATTAAAGAAAGCAAAATAAATATATTTTTATATACAACTAAGTTAGGACGTATTCTTTTAAAAATAATCGTATTACCATTTATAAGTAAAATAGTTGGCATATATCAAAACTCTATTTTTTCTAAAAATATGATTCCGAAATTTATTAAAAATAATCATATTAATATGAATGATTATGAAAAGAAAGATTATAAATCATTTAATGATTTCTTTACTAGAAAAATAGAAGAAGGTAAAAGAAAAATTAATGATGACAAATATAACTTAATAAGTCCATGTGATGCAAAGTTAAAAGTATATAAACTAACTAAAAATTTAGTGTTTAATATTAAGAATTCAAAATATACTTTAAATAATTTAATAGATTCTAATATTAAATTAGATATGGATAATGCTTATGCTCTCGTGTTTCGTTTATGTGTGGATGATTATCATAGATATTCTTATATAGATTCAGGTTACCAAGAAGAAAATAACCACATTAAAGGTGTCTTACATACAGTTAGACCAATTGCTACCAATAATTTAAATGTCTTTACTCAAAACGAAAGAGAGTGGACAACACTTCATACCGAGACCTTTGGAGATGTAATCGAAATTGAAGTGGGTGCATTAATGGTGGGTAAAATAGTTAATGAACATAGTAATTATGAATTTATTAAAGGTGAAGAAAAAGGCTATTTTAAGTTTGGAGCATCGACCATAATCTTAATAATTAATAATGTTAATATTGATGAAGATATCTTATTTAATAGTGCAAATGACATTGAAACAATTGTTAAATTAGGTGAAAAAATTGGTAGAAAATGTTAAAACAGTTAAAAAGCATAGAAAAATAGTTTGAATTAGTATAATTCGTGTGTTATAATACTTTCGTTAGGTGAAAAAAAGGAGGAATAAAAATGGCAAAGAAAAATGAAAATCGTGAACCAATTGCGTTAAAATGTACAGTTTGTGGTCATTATACTAGACCATCCGAAAAGAATAAAGCAAACACTCCAGATAAATTAGAAATTAAGAAATTCTGTAATAATTGTCGTAAAATACAAGTTTTTAAAGAAAGCAAATAATTAAAAAGGTAAGGAAATAAAGTTATGAATGTAAATATTAATGATATTAAAAATGGTATGACTTTAATATTAGAAGGTAAATTAGTAACTATCGTTGATTTTCAACATGTTAAGCCAGGTAAAGGACCTGCTTTTGTTAGAATTAAATATCGTGATTTAAGAACAGGATCTACTATTGAAGATACTTTTAATACTAACTTAAAACTAGAAAAAGCTCATGTTGAAAAAATGCAAATGCAATTCTTATACAAAGAAAATGATAATTATGTATTCATGAATACTAATGACTATTCTCAAATGGAAGTATCATCATCAATTATTGGCGATGATGCTAAATTCTTAAAAGAAGGATTAGTTATTGAAATTCAAATGTATGAAGGAGAAATTCTTGGAATTGTTCTTCCTGAAAAAATTGATTACAAAGTTACTGAAACAACTGATGCAGTTAAAGGAAATACAACTAATAATGCTATGAAAGATGCTACAATTGAATCAGGTTATACAATTAAGGTTCCTATGTTCATCTCTGAAGGAGAAACTATAATTGTATCAACTAAAGATGGAAAGTATGTATCTCGTGCATAAATAAAATTATTCTCACTATATGTGAGTTTTTTTGTTTAAATGGTAAAAAAGAACAATATGTATAAAAAATTTATTGTGCCATTTAAAATTAAGTGATATAATAATCTTGATTTGAAGGGAGGGAATAGAAAATGACTAAGGTAGTTGCTAGATCTGGTGAAGAAACTGATAAATTAATCAAAAGATTTATTGTTAGTGTTAACCGTAGCGGAGTCCCTTCAGAAATGAAAAAACATAGAGTATATGAAAAACCGGGAGTTCGTAGAAAAAATAAAGAAAAAGAAATGTTAAAAAATTTCCGTAAGAAAAATCGTAATAGAAAATAGGTTGATATTATGTTTGAAAAAATTACAAAAGATTTAACCGAAGCTATGAAAGCTAAAGATACATTTAGAACATCAGTATTAAGAATGCTTAAAAGTGCTTTAAAAAATGAAGAAATTAATAAAAAAAGTCCTTTAACCGATGATGAAGTTTTAGCAATAATTAAAAAACAAGTTAAAACTAGAAAAGATTCAATGAATGAATATGCTAGTTATAATCGTATGGATTTAGCTGATTCATTACAAAAAGAAATAGATATTTTAAATGAATATTTACCAGAAGAATTATCTGATGAAGAATTAGAAAAAATAGTTAAAGAAACAATTACAAAAGTAAAAGCTGAAAGCATTAAACAAATGGGAATGGTTATTAAAACTATTTCTAGTGAATATGGTGCTAGATGTGATATGGCTAAAGTTAGTAAATTAGTTAAAGAAAGATTATCATAAGTTGCAAGATTTGCAACTTTTTTTATAGCAAAATATATTGACAAACATATGTATGCTATATATAATATTAATTACAACTTTAAAAAAGAATAGTTGATAAAAATATAATATTTAATATTTAGAGGTATTATTTCAAATAACGACAAAATAATCATAAATATAGTCGTATATTAATGATGGTGATAATATATGAAAAAAGTAATACCTTATTTACTAGCGTTAATTTTAGGATACCTAATAGCTAACTTAATATTTGATTATCAAAATATTAAAATGACTGGCTTTCAATTAGGTGTTTATAAAGATGTTACATTAGCAAAAGAATATAATAAAAAATATCCCTCCTCTATACTAATCAAAGACGATGACGTCTACAGATTATATTACAGTATTCTTTCTAATGATGATGCTATTGCTAAAATGGAAGATTATCTTAATAAAAATAAAATAGCTTATTATAAGAAAGAAATAATTGTTAATGATAATGGTTTAATTAAAGCTTTAAACAAGTACGAAAAAAGTATGATAAACGTTAGTGATGATGCCTTTAAGGCTATAAATGAAGTTATAATGGAAAGTTATGGAGGAGAAATATGAAGTTAAAAGAAATACCAAAGAATGAGCGACCTAGAGAAAGATTAATAAAATATGGTGCTGAAAATTTATCTAATGAAGATTTAATTTCAATTATACTTGGAACAGGTACTAAAGATATAAACGTAAGAGAACTTAGTATTAAAATATTAAATCAAATAAAAAGTTTAAATGATTTAAGTAATCTAACCGTAAAAGAATTGACATCAATTAAAGGCATTGGTGAAGCGAAAGCAATTAATTTATTAGCTGCTATTGAATTAGGAAAAAGAGTAAACAATTTAGTTATCGATAATAAAATTTCTCTTAATAATAGTGAAAAAGTAAATAAATACTTTTCTAATTTGATTGTAAAATCCAAACAAGAAGAATTATTGGTTATATTAGTTAATAATATGAAGAAAATGATTGATTATAAAATAATGTTTAAAGGTACTGATACTTCAAGTTTAGTAAGCATTAAAGAAATACTTAACTATGCAATAACGAATCATGCATCAGGAATAATTATTATGCATAATCATCCTTCAGGTAATCCCGAGCCATCAAATGCTGATAAACTGTTAACTAATAAATTACTTGCCTCATCAAATATAGTTGAAATACCATTAATAGATCATATAATAACTTGTGGAAAATCTTATTATAGTTTCCTAGAAGGTGAAATATTATATGAAAAATAATAAATATATATTTTTATTAATAATATTATTAGTAGTAATATCTCGTAATAGTTTAGTTAATTTAATAAATAACACTTTAAAGTCTTTTTTTATAAAGGATAATAATATAGAAATAAATTACTTAAACAGCGAGATAAATAGATTAAAAAATGAATATAATAACTTATTAGATTTTAAAAACAATATTAATATAAATGAAGATTACTATATATCTAATGTTTATAAAAATAATTATAGTTTTGATAAATTAATTATTAATGGCACAAATTATAATATTAATGATGAAGTATTAAATAATGATGGTTTAATTGGTTTTATATCCAAAATTAATGATAAGTATTCGGAAATTAAATATATTTACAATTCTAGAGTTCCAGTTAAAATAAATAATGAATATGGCAAGATAATTGATAGCGATATAGATAATAATTTAATTGTTAGTGAAGTAGAAAATGTGAATATAAATGACAAAGTTTATAGTATTAATAATTCTTATATTGGTAAAGTTATTAAAATAGATAATAATAATTTAAATAAAAAATTAACTATTAAAACTATTGATTTAAGCAATATTAATTATGTTTTAATTAGAAGCATTTAATTATGATAATTGATTTTTTATCTCTTAATTGTTTTAATGTTTATTTATTATCTATTATACTATTTCTTTTTTGTTTAAATGATAAATTATTATATTATCTGTTAATTATTGATTTAATAATAAATGGAATCCCATTTGTTACAATTACAATAACATTATTATATTTGCTAAATAAAAACATTTTTAAATATTTAAACAACAATTTTATAAATAAATACATATTTTTGATAATTTATTACTTTTTATTTTCCATCATTTTATATAGCGTTTTTAACAAATTTAATTTATATATAATTAAATTTTTAATAAATAATTTACCATACAATTTAATATATTATTATATAGGATTAAAAATATTAAATAAGAAAGCGGAATATAATGAATAAAAAAAAATTTATAAGATCACTTTTTATCAGAGTATTATTAAGCATATTATTATTTTTAGTTGTTGGTATTCTTATCAATCGAAGTGATAAATTTTTATTATTTTACAAAAATAATGTTTACGATAAGAACTTGAAATTTAGTAAATTAAGTACTGCTATTAATAAAATTTTTGGCAAAACATTAATTGTTGATGAAAATGTTACAGCAGTAAATAAGGAAATAAAGTATGCCTCATTTAATGCCTATAAAGATGGAGCAGTGTTAAATGATATTAATAATGTTTATCCATTTAAAAGTGGTATTGTAGTTTTTATAGGTGAAAAAGAAGACTACGGAAATACAGTAATTATTCAAGGAATGGATGGGATTGACTATTGGTATGGAAATATAACTAATTTAGGTGTAAAGCTCTATGATTACGTTGAAACTAAAAATATAATTTGCCAAGCCAAAGACAACAAACTATATGTGTTATTTATGAAAGATAATAAAATTTTAGATTATAATGATTATTTATAATTTAGAAATATTATCTTTTTGTTTTGAATAAATTATTATATGAAAATAGATATTCATCCTTTAACAATCATTTTAGCCTTAATATTATTTTTATGTGGTCGTTTTAACTATTTCTTCATAATAGCATGTATTATTTTTATTCATGATTTAGGTCACTTAATAACTATGAAAATATTTAAAATAAGTGTATCCAAACTTATTATTTTACCATTCGGAAGTATAATAGAAAGTAACATTAAGTTAAGCGAAAAAACTATAATTAAATTTTTAATTTCAATTTCTGGAGTAATATTTCAAATTATATTATTTATTATTGCAAATATATTATTTAAATATAATTTAATAAATGCAATATCTCTGGATATATTTAATAAATACAACAAACTTATAATTATATTTAATCTTTTGCCAATTATACCCTTAGATGGATCTAAAATATTAGAATCATTGCTAGAAAGCATAATCCCTTTTAAAATTGTTATATACATAAAATGTATAATTAGTATTATTATCATTGTTATATTAACCTTTTGCTTAAAACTATCTTTAGATTTAATAAATATATTGTTTATAAGTCTTTTTAAGACATATGAAGAGTTATTAAATATCAATATTATATATAACAAATTTTTATTAGAAAGATATTTGTATAAACCAAATTTTAAAAAAGTGAAATATATTAAATCAATTAAACAAATTTACAAAAACAGAATAAATTTTATAAATAATTCAAATGAAATTAAAGTTTTAGAAAAAATTTTCAAATAAAAAAAGTAAAATGAACTTTTTTTGGCTATATATATTAGTAGAAGGAGGTAATTATGGAAAAAATATCATATTATAAAAAATATTTAATATTAGTGTTCTGTTTGCTACTGTTAGCAGCATCTACTATTGCTTTTTTTAAATTAAATAATGAAAAAACAGAAGTAGAAGATAATTTTGTCGCTAATAATGAAATAATAACTAAAGAAGTTAATGAAGTTGCAAAACAAGAAGAAGTTAAATTATATTTTGATATTAAAGGTAGTGTTAAAAAACCAGGTGTATATGAGTTTACTCAAGGCGATAGAATTATCGACGCTATTAATAAAGCTGGTGGTTTAACTAAAAATGCCACTACAAATAACTTAAATCTTAGCAAAAAGTTAACTAATGAAATGGTTATTTATGTGTTTAATAAAAATGAATTAACAACTACAAAAGCGTTTGAGCAAGTAAATAATGTTGCCGAGTGCAAATGTGAAACTATTGAAGTTAATAATTGTGTTGATAAAAATACTACTAATGAGTCAACGAATAATGAAAAAACTAAAATCAATATCAATACTGATAGCAAAGAAAAACTTATGACTATAAGTGGTATTGGTTCAAGTAAAGCAGATGCTATTATTGAATATCGTACTAAAAATGGTAATTTTAAAACTACTGAAGATATTATTAACGTAAGTGGTATAAGTAAGACAATCTATGACAAGATTAAAGATAATATTACAGTCTAATAAAATATATTATTTTCTATTAATAGTAACCATTTTGTACGTTGGTATTAAAGTAAAGATAGGCTATACCAGTAAGATTAATGTAAATGAAGATTTTACTGGTATAGTAACTACCATTGTTAAAAAAGAAAACTCCTTTAAATTAACTATCAAAGGTAAAGAAAAATTAATAGTCTATATAAGTAATATTGAGAATATCGAATTAGGTGATAAAGTAGTTGTAAAAGGAGAATACACTCTACCTAAGAAAGCAACTATTCCTAATAATTTTGACTATCAAAAATATTTATATAACAACCACATATTTTACATAATGTATGCAAAAGAATTAAAAATAATAAAAAAGAATCAAAATATTACCTTTAAAATTAAAAAATATATTTTAGATAAAACAAGTAATTATACGAATAACGGATATTTAAATGCTTTTATAATTGGTGATAAAACTGATTTAGAATTTTATAAAACCTATCAAAACAATGGTATAAGTCATCTATTTGCCTTAAGTGGTATGCATATTAGTATGCTTTCACTAATAATTTATAAATTAGTAAATAAATTTAAACATAAAGATTTAATAGTTATTATTTTCCTATTATTTTATATAACTTTAACTAACTTTTCAGCTAGTATCCTAAGGACAATAATCTTTTTTATTATTCTTAAATTAAATAAGAAACTAGATTTAAATATAAGTACCAAAAATGCCTTGCTAATAACCTTATCCATAATAATGATCTATAACCCCTTAATTGTTTTTGATATTGGTTTTCAATATTCAGGCTTAGTAACATTTGGCTTAATAGTGAGCACTAAATATTATAAAAAGAATTATTTTTACAATCTATTTATAACTTCATTTATAGCTCTTTTATTTAGTGTACCAATAACTCTTTATAACAATTATGAATTAAATTTATTATCTATTTTAAATAACTTAATAAATGTCCCCTTAATCACATTTGTTATTTATCCTTTAAGTTTGTTAACTTTTCTTTTAAAATTTTTGGAACCAATCTATAATTTAACCATAAATTTACTTGAGCTTATTAATAATATAAGTAGCATATTTTCTTTAAATATAATTATTCCTAAAGTCCATATTATTTTTTATTTAATTTATTATCTTTTAATTTATTTATATATTGAATCTAACAATAAGAAATATATTTTAATAGCTTGTTTATATCTTTTATCATTTAAATTAAAACCATTTATAGATCACAATAATTATGTTTATTATCTAGATGTTGGGCAAGGCGATTCATCTTTAATTATATACAATGATATTGTAGTGATGAATGACACTGGTGGTTCAAGTAATTATAACGTTAGTTCAGGATGTATTAAACTTTTGAAGTCATTAGGTTATTCACATATAGATTATCTTATTCTAACTCATGGAGATTTTGATCATATGGGAGATAGTATTTATTTAATAAATAATTATAAAGTAAAAAATGTTGTTTTAAATAATGATAGTTTTAATGAACTAGAAACAAATCTAATAAAAGAATTAAAAAAGAAAAAAATAAAATATTATCAGAATGTTGAGAAGATACCAATAAGTAATAACATAATTACGATATTAAATACTGAAGAATATGATAATGAGAACGATAATAGTAATGTGATTTATATAGAATTAAATAATTATAAATTTATGTTTATGGGCGATGCTGGAGTAGATAAAGAAAAGGATATATTAGAAAGACATAATATATCAAATATAGATGTATTAAAAGTAGGCCATCACGGAAGTAAGACAAGTAGTAGTAAAAATTTTATTAATAAGATAAATCCGAAATACTCTATTATTAGTGTTGGAAAGAATAATAGGTATGGTCATCCAAATAAAGAAGTATTAAATAATCTAGATCATTCAAAAATATATAGAACAGATGAGGACGGAAGCATTATGTTTAAGATTAAAAATAATAAATTAAAAATTGAGACTTGTAGTCCGTAGAAAGGAGTAATATGATAGACGAAATAGATAAAACATATCAACAAATAGAAAACAAGATATTAAATCATGAAATATATCAAAATGTAAAAGATTATTCAAAAGCAAAGGAAAAAATAAAAACATATTTAGAAGTTGGAGAACTACTAAAAAATGTAGATACTAAGTATGGAAAAAATGTAATAAAGGACTACTCTAAAAGATTAACAAATAAATTTGGTAAAAAATATACGTCATCATTATTATATAAAATTAAACAATTTTATAACATAATTGAAAAAGTCCCGACATTGTCGGGAAAGTTAACATGGAGTCATTGGTATGAAATGTTATCATTTGATGATATAAATAAAATAGAATATTATGTCAATCAATGTGAAATCTATAATTTAGATGTTAGGCAATTAAGAAATAAAATAAAATCTAATGAGTATGAAAGAATACCAGTTGATACAAGAAATAAATTGAAAAGTAGGAATGATATAAGAATAATAGACTTTGTTAAAAATCCTATTCATATTAGAAATAGTAATAAAAAAGAAATTATATCTGAAAAAATACTGCAAAAATTAATACTTGAGGACATTCCAACGTTTTTAAGAGAATTAGGTAATGGATTCACTTTTATTGATAACGAATATAAGATCAAATTAGATGATAGATATAATTATATTGATTTGCTGCTTTATAATATTAAATACAAGTGTTATGTAGTTGTAGAATTAAAAGTAACTGAACTTAAGAAGGAACATACAGGTCAGATTATGACTTATATGAATTATATTGATAAAAATATAAAAACCATTGAAGAAAATGATACAGTAGGAATTATTATTTGTAAGCAAGACAATGAATATGTAATTAAATATTGCTCTGATGATAGAATAATTGCCAGAGAATATGAATTAATATGATTTAATGTATAGGATATGAAAATATGTTTAAAAATGTTGAAGAGTTGAAAGATTTAATTAAGCAAAGAAAAACAAACGAATAAATCATAAAAAGTCAAAAAACAATTAATTTAAAACATTAAAATTTTAAAAAAACATTGAATTTTAATTTGCAATCTTTTTTGCTCAAATTTATATGTATAAACGTATGTCACCACATGGAGACTTTGATCATATGGAAGATAGTATTCATTTAATAAATAATTATAAATTTATGTTTATGGGCGATGCTGGAGTAGATAAAGAAAAGGATATATTAGAAAGACATAATATATCAAATATAGATGTATTAAAAGTAGGCCATCACGGAAGTAAGACAAGTAGTAGTAAAAATTTTATTAATAAGATAAATCCGAAATACTCTATTATTAGTGTTGGAAAGAATAATAGGTATGGTCATCCAAATAAAGAAGTATTAAATAATCTAGATCATTCAAAAATATATAGAACAGATGAGGACGGAAGCATTATGTTTAAGATTAAAAATAATAAATTAAAAATTGAGACTTGTAGTCCGTAGAAAGGAGTAATATGAACTATTATAATGAAATAAAAAATAAATTAATTGATAATGAAATATATTCAAAAGTAAAAGATTATTCAAAAGAAAGGCATACTCTTTTGACACATTATGAGGTAGGTAAATTATTACTAGAAGCTGGTAAAAAATATGGCGATGATATAATTGGTAAATATTCAAAAAAATTATCACTTGAAGTTGATAAGAAATACAACCCAAGAACTTTAAGAAGAATGAGACAATTATATCAATTTTTTGAAGAACAAAAATGGTCCCCACTGGGGACCAAATTATCAATTAGTCATATTAGACAATTATTTAGTTTAAATGATAATAATGAAATAAACTATTATGCTAATGAAATAGAAAAAAGGAACTTATCAAAAAGGCAATTAGAAGAAATTATTAAGCATAAAGAATATGAAAGATTACATATTAAAACTAAAAATAAATTAATGAAACAAGATGAATCTAATATAGTTGATTTTGTAAAAAATCCAATTTTAATCAAAAATAGCAATAAATATAATATTTTTTCAGAAAAGATATTGCAAAAACTAATTTTAGAAGACATAGAAAACTTTTTAGATGAATTAGGAAGTAGTTTCACATTTATTAAAAGTGAGTATCCCATTAAGTTAGATGATAGATATAATTACATAGATTTACTATTATATAATATTAAGTAAAAATGCTATGTTGTGGTGGAATTAAAAATAACTGAACTAAAGAAAGAACATACTGGCCAAATTATGATTTACATGAATTATATTGATAAAAAAATAAAAACAATAGAAGAAAATGATACAGTTGGAATTATCATTTGTAAACAAGATAATGAATATGTTATTAAATATTGTTCTGATGATAGAATAATCGCAAGAGAATATGAATTAGTGTGATATAATTGATGTATATAGGAAGTAATCGTTATTGCTAAATATTGTAATTAGATAAAACAAATTTTTTGTATTATGAAAAAATGAATTATTATATAAACCAGCAAATATTAATGTTATAATTAGTTAAAGGAAATGATTATTTATGCTAAAAATTAATGATATTTAATATCAAAACTCGATTATTGAACCATGTAGGAGAAGTTGTCGAGGCACTTTACAGGATGAATGATGAAGAAATCACTGTCGCTAGATCAAATCTGCCAAATAATTATCTAAAAATATTAAATAAAACTTATTTTCAAAATTCGAAATAGTGGGGTAAGTATGAAAAACGATTTTCAAGAAATAAAGGAACTAATAAATGAATTAATTGAAATATCTAGCAAACAATTAAATAATCTTAATGAAGAAGTTGAAAAAATTATAAAATATCATATAACTAATGAGCAAACCATAAGTAAACTATTCGATTCCATCTTAAGTATGCCATTTGCAAATGATGAAGAAGCTAAAAGTTTATTTTATAAATTATTAAATTACTGTTATACATTTAATAACGATTTAGCATCAGATTATGAAAATATTTACAAAGAATATTATTGTGACGAAGATATAAAAATTATAAGTAAAAATAAAGAAAATTATTATAAATAACAATGTAAAGATTTGTTAAACATTTGAAAAAAACACGAAATCACAAAATTTATTTGTTATAATTTAATAAAAAAGGAGAATTAAATATGCAGAAAATAACTATAAGTATTGATGAAATAAACAATAACCCTAATTTAGACATAAGTGAAAGATTAGCAAACTTAAAAAATAAATACAATGATAAGTATTCTGAAGATGATCTTAAAAGTTTAGCGATTGCATCAATTAAACAAGAATACGAATTATTTGCTAATAATCGTATAAACTTTACCAAAGAAGCTGACGATTTGTTAGAAAAAATAAAAAATGGTGGTGAATTAAGTAATAAAGAAGCATTTATTTTAAATTGCGATGATCCTCAAATAATTTCAGAATATTCAAAGTTGGATGATATTAAAAAACAAATAAAAGAAGATAATGCAATCACATTAAATGATTTTAATTTTTTATGTGAATCAATGAAATTAGATCCATATATGAAAAGACTTCTAGAGATAGGATATAAAAGTAAAGGTTTAATTTCAGATTACTCGCAAAGCGTCGGTAAAATATCTCTAGATGATTTTGAATACTTATGCAGTTCTGCTGGTATGGATGATGAAATTAAATCAGTATTATTAGCTGAATTTCAAAACAAAGGATTGATTTCTGAATTTAAACTCGAAAATAGCGAAAAACATCACAAATAGAACTACAAATATTAAAACTATGTTTGTAGTTTTTATTAGATTATTGTAAAATGATTTAGGAGGTATTTATTATGCTTACAATTAAAAATTTAAGTGTATCAGTTGGAGAAAAAGAAATATTAAAAGATTTTAATCTAGCCGTTAACGAAAAAGAAGTTCATGCTATTATGGGACCAAATGGAATTGGAAAAAGCACTATATGTAAAACAATTATGGGTGATCCTAATTACATTGTAACAAGTGGTAGTATTTTTTATAATGACACGGATTTATTAAAATTAAATGTAAGTGAGCGTGCAAGATTAGGAATCTATCTTTTAAATCAAAGTCCAATTGAAATACCTGGTGTATCAAATGCTGAAATGTTAAGACTAAGACTAAATGAAAATAATCCTAATCCAATATCGATATTTGATTTTAATAAAAAAATGACATCTATTTGTGAAAAATTAGATATTCCTAAAAGTTTTATTCACCGTGGAATCAATGAAGGAATGAGTGGTGGCGAAAGAAAGAAAAATGAACTCCTTCACTTATGGATGCTAGAGCCTAGTCTAATTATTTTAGACGAATTAGATAGTGGCTTAGATATAGACTCCCTAAAAACAGTAACAAATAGTTTGAATGAATATTTAGAAACTCATCCCAAAGCATCAATCTTATTAGTAACTCATCATGAACCACTTCTTACTATGTTAAATGCTAGTCACATTCATATAATGAAAGATGGCCATATCATTAAATCTGGTGATTTATCCCTAGCAAAGGAAATAGAAAATCAAGGATATAAGAATATCTAGGTTAATTAAGTAGATGCAAATGAAAAAAGATAATATAATATTAGTAGATAATGATATAGTTAAAGAAATAAATTATTTTAATAAATCATTAGGAAATAAAACGATAGAAATAAAAGATAATTCATCTTTAACTATAAATTATTTTATAGATGCTATAGATGATAATAATGAAATAAATATTTATATTGGAACTAATTCAAGTCTAGTCCTTAATCATTCATATATTAATAATACCAATTATGACTTAAAGATAAACATTAACTATGCTGGTGAAAAATCAAATGTATTAGTAAATGTAAGAGGAGTTAATAATTCCGGCACATCAAAAGTAGACATAGATGGTACATTACTAAAAAATAATAATAACAATATATTGGATGAAAAAATTAAAATAATAAATATTAATAATGGAAAAGTTATTTGCAAACCCAATATGTATATCAAAACTAGCCAAATAATAGCTAATCATGAAAATGCCATTGGAAATATTAATAAAGATGAAGTGTTTTATTTAATGAGTAAAGGAATAAATAAAGAAAACGCCGAAAAACTAATAATTCAAGGATATTTATTAAGCGTTATTGATAATGAAGAATTAAAAACTAAAATAAGAGAATATTTAAATTCAAGGAGGTGAAATATTTATGCATCGTGATGATTTTCCTAAAGAACTTATGGACAATGTAATCTATTTAGATAATGGTGCAACAACTTTTAAACCTAAAGTAGTATTAGACAAAATGAATGAATATTATACTAAATATTGTGCAAATGCCCATAGAGGGGATTACAGCTTAAGCTATAAAGTTGATGTTGAATATGAAAATGCTAGAATTAAAGTTGCTAAATTTATTAATGCAAATCCAGATGAAGTAGTCTTTACAAGTGGAGCAACCGAAAGTTTAAATCTAATTGTAAAAGGATTCTTTGAAAATAACTTAGAAGCCGGCGATGAAGTTATAATTTCTGATGCCGAACATGCTAGCAACGTTATGCCATGGTTTAGATTAGCAACAAAATATGGAGTAGTAATAAAAAGAGTTAAATTAGATGGAAACCTTCATGTTACATTAGAAAATTTAAAAGAGACAATAACTCCTAAAACCAAAGTAATCTCACTTGCTGAAATAACAAACGTTGTTGGTGATATAAGACCAATGAAAGAAATATGTAAACTTGCCCATGAAAATAATATATTTGTAGTCTGTGATGGAGCCCAAAGTGTTCCTCATCGTAAATGTGATGTTAAAGATAGTGATGTCGATTTTCTAGCCTTTTCTGGTCATAAAATGTGTGGGCCAACTGGGGTAGGTGTTTTATATGGTAAAAAAGAATTATTAGAAGAAGTAGAGCCAATCCTTTTAGGTGGTGGAATGAATGAATCTTTTGATAACGAAAATGAAGTATATTTAAAAGATTTACCTCAAAGATTAGAAGCAGGAACTCCTAATATTGCTGGTGTAATTGGACTAGGAGCTGCCATTGATTACTTAGAAAAAATTGGAATGGATACCATCAGTATTTACGAGCAAAAATTAAAATCATATTTAATAAGCAAACTAGAAAAAATACCATATATTCAAATTGTAAATGAAGAAGCCGACAGTGGAATAGTCGCCTTTAATGTAGAAGATGTTTTTAGTCAAGATGTTGCCTATTATTTAAATAAATACAATATCTGTGTTAGAGCAGGCAATCATTGTGCTAAAATATTAAAACATTCAATCGGCGTAAAAAATACTGTAAGAGTAAGTTTATATTTTTACAATACTAAAGAAGAGATAGATAGTTTAGTTGAACTATTATCAAATAAAGATAAAATAATAAAGGAAATGATTTAATGGAACCAGAAGTTAGAAGAGAAATAATATTAGATAATTATAGTAATCCTTTTCATAAAGAATCCAAAGGAGAAGACTTTAAGACAGCAAACGCTAATAATTCATCATGCATTGATAATATAAATATATTTATTAAATTTGATGGAAATATCATTAAAGATGCTTACTTTGACGGAGAAGCCTGTGCTATATCAACAGCCAGTACATCTATAATGTTAAAAGAAATTATTGGTAAAACTAAAGAAGAGGCTTTGGCCATAATAGATAATTTTAACAACATGATAAATGAACAAGATTATGATAAAGATAAAATGAATGAATCACTCGCTTTTGATGAAATGTACAAGCAAGAAAGTCGTAAAACCTGTGCAACACTTCCGTATAAAGCATTATATAAATTAGTTTCAAAATAAAATTAAAATTTAAATGGAGTAACATCCATTTTCTTTTTTGTTAAAAGTACAAATATATTTTGCATAAATAATAATTTAATTATATAATTTTATTAGGATGTGAAAAAATGGAAAATAAAATAACTCACGTTGGTATCATTATGGATGGAAATCGTAGATGGGCCAAAGAAAAAAATAAGAAATCACTTGAAGGACATAGAGCAGGAGCAGATCGTATATGTTCCCTTGCTAAATATGTATTTGATAAAGGAATTAAATATTTAAGTATCTATGCTTTTTCTACTGAAAATTTTAATCGTTCTATAGAAGAAGTAAGTTATTTAATGGATTTACTTATCGTTACATTTAATAAAAAATTAAAGAATTTAGCTAAAGATAATATTAAAGTAGTTTTTTCTGGACGAAGAGAAAATTTATCTGATAAAGTCTTAGCTTGCATTGATAAAGTTACCGAATTAACTAAAGACAGCACCGGTGGCACTTTAAACGTTTGCTTTAATTATGGATCAAAGTCAGAAATAGTCGACGCTTGTAATAAATTAGCTAAAGACAATAAAGAAATAACCGAAGAAAATATCAGTCAGTATTTATATCAAGATATCCCACCTCTAGATTTAGTCATTAGAACAAGTGGAGAATATAGACTATCAAATTTCATGTTATGGCAAGCAAGTTATGCCGAATTATACTTCACCAAAGTATATTTTCCTGATTTTGATGAACACGAGTTTGATCTAGCCTTAGAAGAATATAATCATCGTCATAGAAGATTTGGAGGAAACTAATGAAAAAAAGAATAATAAGTGCAATTATAATGTTAATGATAGCGATTCCATTAATAATACTTGGAAACAAGGCATTCATATTAGGTATCGCAGTTATAGGATTAATGTCGTTTTATGAAATAATTAAATTAAATAAATACCCAAAAATAGTGAAAATATTATCGTTTATATCCTATATGATAATAATATTTAATAATTATGAGTCGAATTTTCTAATTAATAACTTCGATTTCAAATTATTAGCGTTAGCCATACTATTAACATTAATACCTGTAATAAAATACCAACCAAGTAATGAATATACAACCAGTGATGCTTTTAGCTTAACAAGCTTTTTACTTCTAGTCGGATTAGGTTTAAACTTTTTATTATCAACTAGAAATTATTCTTTAAGTTATTTTATTTTGTTAATGTTAATTCCAATTTTTACAGATACATTCGCTTACTTTGGTGGTATGTTAATTGGAAAACACAAAGTAACAAAGTTATCACCAAAAAAAACATGGGAAGGATGTATTACTGGGCTTTTAGTATCAACCATTCTTTCTTCAATATATTATATATATTTTATCGGAAATACTCTAACTTTAAACAAAGTTTTAATTTTAATACTTGCAAGTATAATAGCTCAAATAGGCGATTTATTCTTTAGTGCTATTAAAAGAAATCATAATATTAAAGACTTTAGTAACTTAATTCCTGGACATGGTGGAATAATAGACAGATTAGATAGTATCATATTTGTATCATATTTGTTTATAATATTTATAGATTATTTATAGGAGGAAACAATGTTATCAATTATATATTTAATATTAATTTTAGGAGTTTTAGTGTTTGTTCACGAATTTGGACACTTTATTACAGCCAAAAAAATAGGAGTTTATGTTAATGAATTTGCTATTGGAATGGGACCTAAAATTTACTCATTTAAAAGAAAAAATAAAAACGATCCAACCGAATATTCCATTAGATTATTACCAATTGGTGGATTTTGTGCAATGGCTGGAGAAGTTATTGAAGACGAAGATAATAAAAAAATAAAAAAGAATGAATACATGTGTAATCGTTCTAAATTAGAAAGAGTAATAATATTATTAGCCGGAGTAACAATGAATATTTTACTAGCATTAGTTCTACTATTTGTTCAATCACTTATTTGGGGACATACAGAACAAAAATCAATAGTAGGTTATGCTCCAGAAGGTTATCCTATTGCTGAAGCAGGCATTGAAGTCGGTGATAAAATTACCAAAATAAATGGTTATAAAGTAAATACTTGGGATAAAGTAACATTAATAATGAGTTATAAAAATGATAAACCTTATACTGAATTTGAAGTTGAGAAGAAAGATGGTACTATTAAAAGTTATCAAATAACCCCATTAAGCAAAATAAATGAAGATGGTACAGAAACTAAAGTATTTGGTATTGGAGTTGGAGATAAAGAAATAAGAGGATTCTTACCCTCATTAAAATTTGCCTTTACCAAGTTAGGTAGTATTGTATCTACAATGTTACTAATAATAATTAATTTATTTACCGGTAAATTATCTTTATCAGCGTTATCTGGACCAGTTGGTATGTATACTGTTGTTAAGAGTGCTGGAACATTTAGACAACTTTTATATCTAACATCATATTTAAGTATAAATTTAGCAGTTATTAATGCAATTCCATTTCCAGCATTTGATGGAGGAAGAGTATTGTTTGTAATAATAGAAGCAATTAAAGGAAGCAAAGTAAAACCAGAAGTTGAGAATATCTTCCATTCAGTTGGATTCATTCTATTAATGCTTTTAATGGTATATATAACAATTCAAGATATTATAAGATTAACTTAAAAGAAAAAAATCTAATGATTATATTTCTCTCATTAGATTTTTATTTTTATATGGATTCTTTTTATCAATTTTATCTACAAATAAAATACCATTTAAATGATCTATTTCATGTTGAAATGCAACCGAAATATCTTCACGAACTCTTATAGTAAAAGGATTTCCATTTTCATCAAAAGCCGCAACAGTAATTCTAGCATATCTTGGAACAATGCCTTCAACTTCACGATTTACTGATAAACAACCTTCACCTTCGCCTACATATATTAATTCCTCGCTCTTACTAATAATTTTCGGATTAATAACAACGTATCTTTTAAATTTACCATCATCTAGTTCTTCCGAAATAACAAATATTCTTTTTTTTATCCCGATTTGAACAAAAGAAAGTCCCATTCCTGGTCTTAAATCATATTTTTCAGAATATTCTTCAATTTGACTCATTTCTAAATATGTTAAAGAATCATCAATAAGTTTTTTAGTTTTACTATCTAAAGGAAAAACAACATCTTCAGATTTCTCATGTAAAATCTTATTTGACTCATCTAAAATTTTAATATTAGGTAACTTCATAAATTTATGCCCCTTTCATAACACGATATATTTTAGCAAAAATTTAAAAAAAGATAAATACTAAAATTTAATCCTATCTCCAATATTCATCTCATAATCTAATGAAGAAGGTATTTCTAAAGTATTTTTACTATTTTTTAATACAACTACACTACATGGTTTAATATTTTTTCTTTTTTCTATAATAATCAAATTATCATCTAAACCATAAATATCAATATTAATTCTCATAAAGAATGTATGAATCATATTAGTTTTATAAAATAACATTCCATAATTCACATTTTTTTTAAACATTAATCCTTTAAATTTCATAAAAAAAGAATTTGCTTTTACAATCTTCATAATCAATCACAATTACATTATATATAATAATTGACAAAAAAGCAAAATTAATGCGATAATAATGATAGGGTGAAAATATGAAAAAAATAAATAATCGTGGTCAAGCCTTAGTAGAATATGTAGTAATCATTGGATTAGTTACAGTATTAGTTGTAGGACTAGTTTCATATTTTGGAGGATATCTAAAAGATGCAATGACTAAGACAGGTTGTTCTCTAATTGGAGAAGATTATAAACAAGGTGATAAACCTGGAGAAGGCGAATGTGTTAGTAAAGATACATCTCTAGAGGATATGTTTAAATAATATCTATTTCAGGATTTGCATTCTTATACACTTCAACATATAAGTAAATTGCACCACCTATTAAAATACATATACTTGCAAGTAATAAAAGTTTCCTATAAGTTGGGGAATCTTTTTTTGTGTTTTTATAAGTAACATAAGTAGTATAAATATATATGCATAACGCGATAAACAAAACAAGAATATTTATATATCTAAAAATTTTACGATACTTTTCATCGACCGTATAAAGATATTTTTCTTCAAAATAATTACTAATAAAATTTGCTCCAATTATAAAAAGATATATTAACCAAATAATATTTTCTTTTTCAACATCAAATAGTTGGTTACTTATATTTTTATTCATATTAATTAATATGATAAATATTTAATAATAATTAATGAATAAGCAAAAATCAAAAAAATGTTTGCATAAATTTTGCTTTTATGCTAGAATAAACCCTAATAAAAGGGGAATGTATATGTTTTGGAATAATTTATTTAAAAAGAAAAATAAGATATATAATACAGATATAGTTAATAATGCCTATTCTAAAATGCCTACATATGAAGAATTAACTACTGAAGAACAAGAATATGTTAATAAATTAAAAGAAGAATATCTAAACTTTTATGATACTGAAGATAATCATATTAATTTAGATAATGAACTATTTAATGAAATAAAAATGTATCAAGAATTAGCCCTAGATATTATGTATAATGACCATTTTGGTAATATTGTTAATTCAATAATAGATAGTAAAAAATTAATATATTATTCTCATAAAATAACGGAAATAAATAATACTTTAAAATATAAATATATTGCCTTAAACGAATTAAGAAAAGATAAAAAACATCTTGCTAAACATATGGGGTTATATGTCTTAGGCAAAAGAAAAATAAACATATTAAAAGCTTTAGATCATCAAATGAACATTATAAACAATATGCTTATTATTGCTAATCAAAAAATAACTGATTACTGCGCCTGTGCCATTGCAAACTATCCTAAAAATATAGATGAACCAACAGAAAAAGAATTAAATGATAGATATATCGAAGTAGAGAAAGATTATAAAGATTTATTTAACACTTCAATTAATTTAGATGATAATTTGACAAATACAGACAAAACAACATATATCGAAATACTTATAGATAAATTTATATATGAAAATAAAGATTTAATAGATAAATTAAAAGAACAACTAGATTTAATTGCGAATAGTGAAATAGAAAATATGGTTGTGCAAATAAATGTAATTGATAATTTAAAGAAAATAAAAATGTATTACAATATCTTTAATAAGTATGGCAGAAACAAATTAACCAAAGAAGACTTTGAAGATTTATATCAAATAATATTCAATGTTTATACTTATTTCCCCTCATTTAGTTATTTTAATTTTAGTAGATATTATAATTCTATTACGGATAATAATGAAAAAGAATTTTATAGGTCAATAATTGATTCAAAATTAATATTATTAAAATTGAAACAATCGCCAATATTTAAAGGAAATAAACAATATTCAGAAGATATAGTTAATATTTTAATGACTATATTTGAAAAATATGATAAAGATTATTGGAATTTATCAAACTCTTCTAACATTAGTTTTTTTTCTAATTATTTTGATAACCTTCCAATTACCGAAAAGATAATAAATTTTAATTTAAAGTTATTATTATCATTAGATTATGAAAGCGGATTTGATGATTATTTTGCTGATAAAAAATCTATTTATGTAAGTTACTTGAAACGTAATTTAGCGGTAAAAGATTTTTACAAGCTGTTAATAGGAGTAAATAACTATTTATCCAAAAATGATATAACTGAAGAACAGCTTAAAAATGAATTGCTTAATATTTCAAACAGATCTAATAATGATGCATCTATTGATTCTGATACTAATAAGAAAGAAACTTATACTTTATTAATTAATATAATTAATGATTATAAAGCATATGAGCAAACCCTTAAATTATATTCTTCTTTATGTGATATTGATTTTAATATTTTTCCAGAACATATTTTAAGTAAGCATATAAATATTTTAATAAATTATTATGATTACGGTAATAGACCATTAATTATTAATAATAATATGGCAAAGATAGATATTAGATGTTCTCAAAAAAACGATATGATACTGATTGTTAATGGCAACATTGAAACAATGAATATACAAATTTCTTCTAATCTTGCTAAAGAGGATAATGTAATGCATACCAGAGTATTGTTGCCTATTAAGCCATTAAAAATGAATTTTTATAATGACAAATATGACATAGATTCTGATATAAGTTCCATTGTAAAAAAATATCAAGTGAAATATGCAACATTTGACGAAGAAACTGGAATTATGAGTTATGATTACATTAAAAAAATATTTGCGAAAATAGGTAAAATGTTCATCTTAAGAGAGGAAATATTAGATTATAGTGAATCAGAAATGTGTATTTATTTAAAAAAAATATTTAGGCCAATTATAGATATTATAGATGATGAAGATAGTAGATTAGCAACACTTGGATATTCACGTAAAATGAATTTTATGACTGTTTGGCTTGAATTATTTAGCAATATGTCAATTTTATTTCAAAATGGAATTATTATGTATTTAGATCGTTCAATAATTGAAAACTATGGTATTAGTAATAATATTGGAATACTTTCATACGTCATGATATCTTATGACGAAGCAATAGAATTTTTTGTAAAAGTTTTAAAAAAATATAAAACAGACAAAATAATAACAAAAAAACAATAATAAAAAGTAAATCATTAAACAAAATATTGTATAAAATATCAATTTACGAACAAATGATTTGACATTTAATAAAATATATGCTAAAATACATATACAAATAAGGGATATGGGGGTTTTAGAAATGAAAGGATATATCTTAGATTATATAAATGAAAATGAATATAAGAAATTAGAAAGAGCATTAAAAAAATATAATATGCTTGCTTTTAAAGAGTTAAACTTTAGTTTTTATCCAGCATTAAGAAATGGTAATTTTTTAGGAGAACTAGTTTCTAAGAATAAAGCTAAAGGAACTGAAACATATGAATTAAAACTTAAGAGTGATCATATGTTTAGTCAAGTTCACGGTGATATTAAATTACATTACATTGTTTATAAAAAAGAGAATGTTGTTATGTTAGATACTATAACTCCATCTGATATATTATTAGAAGGACATATGGCCGAATTAACAACATATAAAGGCGTAATGATTAGTAAAGCAAATGCTGAAAAAGATATGTTTAAAATTGATTTATTAAATATGTTACAAGATAATAAACATTAATATTAAAAATAAGAATAATGGGGGAAAAATATATTATGAAAGAATCTAATGGAAACAATGATTTGAAATCATTTTTAATTGTAAATAAAAGTATTGATGACTTACATGATTTAATTGGTACCGAATATTTTTATTATATCTATTATAGTATTTTGAAAATAATAAAACAAATCTATATGAATATGAGAGGTATTAAACAAATGCCTGGTAATAACAATAAAATGTTAAAAGATTTGCTTAAAGAATCAAAATTAAGTGATTACGAAATAAAAATAATTGAAGAGCCTAGTTTTGCTGAAAATTATAGTAAATGTACAGAATTAGGAGATTCAAATAAAATGTTTGATAATTTAAAAGAACTGTATTATTATTGCTTTGGCAATGTTCAAAATGAAATTCTAGAAAATTCATCAAGAGAAGAAATTAATTCATTAAGAAAAATATAAAAAGAATGTTCAATAAATAGAACATTCTTTAATTTTGTCAAAAGTATGGTGCAGGTAACAGGACTTGAACCTGCACGGATGTATCCACTAGATCCTAAGTCTAGCGCGTCTGCCAATTCCGCCATACCTGCATAAAAAAATGGTGGATCTTGTAGGACTCGAACCTACGACCGCCCGGTTATGAGCCGGATGCTCTAACCAACTGAGCTAAAGATCCTTAACACTTCTTAAATATATCATAAATTATTTTAGAGTGCAATTATTTTTTTACTATTTTTAATAATTTTATAAAAATATGTATAAATACAAGCATTATTAATATAATTTAATATGATAAAACTATTAAAAATTATAATTTGCCTATTTCTCATTAGTTATAGTATATCGTTTTATATATTTTTTTTAAATGAATTATACATAGATGGATTTTTAAGATATTTGATAACAATAGTAACTCATTTCGAAACATTAATGCTAATTCCATCTATTTTAATTCTAATGTACACTTTACATCCCAAAATATAAATGTTAGAATTAGTGAGTAAGGTGGTAGAAATGAAAAAAGTATTAATATTTATTGTAATGTTATTAATGCCTTTATCTGTTTATGCAAATGATTATAAAGTAACTAATCATATAATAGATACAGAAGTAGAAATAGCAGGTGCAATAAAAGTAAAAGAATTAATTGTGGTTGAAGGAAAAATAGATTATTTAAATAGAAAACTAAATTATTACAGTTTTGGAACAAAAGCGTGGGATGGAAAAGAAGCCGTTGACTTCGAAGGATCATCATTTTATAATGCTCCAAGTGTTAGTATAAATAAAGTATCTGCATTTAAATTAACCGATAAAATTGATATTAACAATTTAAACCGTGATGAAACTAGTGCATTAAAAGAATTTGATTTAAAGAATCCTAGTAAAGAAGGATATTCATACAAAGATAATAAAAATGGTACTGGTGATTTAAAAATATTATATCCATCAGAAGATAATATTGCGTTATACATTGAATACACTGTAAATAATGCAGTTGTTAAACATAACGATATTAAGGAACTTAATTATACATTTAAAAATTTAAATTTAAATGCTGATAAAACAATAGTTAGAATAATCACACCATATCCAGTAACAAAAGAAGATGAAGACGAATATAATATCTGGATTCATGGGCCTAGAAATAGCGTGTTTCATGAAATAGTAAACTCTAATGAATCAAAAGTTGGTTTATATGGTGAATTTGATAAAGTATCTGAATTTAATGTAAGAATGACAATGCCTCAAGATTTTGTTGGTATAGATATGATGCTAAATAAATCAAATATTGATGCATTAGACAAGATAAAAGAAGTTGAAAATGCTCGTAAAAACACAACAGAAACAAATGCAAAATTATTAAATAACATAGTCTATGTTTTAATTGGTCTATCAGTATTATTGCTAATTGGAACAATATTAATCCCCGTAATAAACTTATTAGATAAAAGAATATTAATATTACTTGAAATATTTGGGATCTTATTATGTATATTTAATTACTTATTCTATAAATTCCAATATCCATATTTATATGTCGACGTTTTAATCCCATTTATTAGTTTAATAATTAGTAAAATAAAAAAGAAATAATGTAAACTGCTAGAAAAAATCTAGCAGTTTTTTTTCTTAAAGAATAAACTCTACATAAAATAGAGCAACATTTAAAATAACCTATGATAAAATGTAAATGAAAGGGAGATAACATGGAAAGTTTAGGAGAAAAAATAAAAAATATTAGAATATCAAATAATTTAAAACAAAGTGAACTTGCTGATATTTTGCATATATCTGAAAAAACAATATCTAGTTGGGAAAACAATCGTACAACACCAGATTTGAATATGATTTATAAAATATCAAATTACTTTAAGAAAAGCTTCTATTATTTAATAAGTGATGATTACATTAATTTAAATAATAATGAAATAGAAATAAAACTAAAAGTAGATAAAAGCGAACATGAAAGAATATTAAATTTAGTAAAAAACACAGCAAAATACAAAAATACTGTTAAACAAATTGATACTTATTATAGATTAAAAGATAAAAATAGTTGGTTAAGAACAAGAAATGAAAATGGAAAGTGTATCTTTAATTTAAAAAAGAAAATAAATAATTCTCATTATGAAAAATATGATGTTTTAATTGATAATTTAAATAATCTAAATAAAATATTACAGGAATTAAATGTTAATGAATTAGGAACAATTGTTAAAGAAAGAACCATATACGTATATGAAAATAAGTATGAATTTTCATTTGATAATGTTGAAAGCATTGGTTTATTTATAGAAATAGAAGTAATTAATCAAATAGATAATTTTGAAAAAGATACATACAACTTATTAAATTTGATGAAAGAATTAAAAATTGATTTAAATATGATTGAAAGAAGAAAATATATTGATTATTTGGTAAAGGATTAATAATGAAAAGAGAAGAATTAATAAAATTAAAGAAAATGTATAATCAAGAATTAGAAAGAAGAACAAGAATTAACCAATTATTAAAAGAAGATAATGTTTTAGAATATCTAAAACTTAATGGAATAAAACTTGAAAGAATGCAAATCGAAGATACGTGGTCCATAATAAAGGAATTATTAAAAAATATCGAAATTACCGAAACAAATAGTATATTAGTACATACAAGCAATTATATGTTAGAATGTAAAATATGTTATGAAGAAACTGATTATTATCGCCTTCCTGTCCCATTTAATGATAATAACACTGAATATCAAACGTTTAGAAATATAGAAACAGGAAAAATTTATACAAGTTGTTCTGATGATTATGTAAAAAATGAATTTGATAATAATAACTATTCATATTATTTTCCTGATAAAAATGAATCAAATATTACCTTAAGTGAATTTTGTCATAAATTACATAATCGTGTTTTAACAAGTGAATTAAGGCAAAAATACACAATATTAAATCCTTATAACAGTAGTAAAAATCAAAATGGTTATGAAGAAGTAAGAAAAGATTTCTTTGAAACGGCTATAACTAAAGGTCAAACTAGTGCTAAGAAGTTAATACTTTCTAAATACCCGTTAATGAAATAAAGAAGTGATGAAATTGATTTAAGATCAGAGTGTCCTCATGTAACTATCATATTACCATCTAATTTAGATAAATTTAATATTCACAAAGCATCTAAATCCAAATATGATTTTTATTTCAGCCACTTAACATTAATTCATAATTACAAAATATTAGATTTAGATTATAAAGATTTATACTACTATTTCTATAAATTAATATATGCTTTATTTGAAAATAAACATAATAATCTTTCACAAATTTTTAGAATAATGCTTATAAATGATCCTAACAATAAAATTAGAACCATAACAATTGATGGTTTATATGATAAGAAAATTGAAACACTAAACGATGTTGATAATTTAGCTAAAATAATAGCTGATTGTATTATAAAAAACAAAGATCAAATTAAAAGTTTAATGACCGAAGAAATAGAAAAGCCCAAAACATTAATTAAAAAATAATTCTTGTTAATAAAATCAATGTATATTATAATATTCATAGAAAGTAAAGGGATATAAATGAATGTTATTGTGATAGGAAAGCCAAGAATAGATGTTACTGAAATAGTGGATAATTTCCCATTAGAAGGAAAAGATAAAAAAATAACCAAAAGAATTATTTCTAACGGAGGAATAAGCGTATATGTTGCTTGTATGCTTGCCAAATGGGGAATAAATGTATATTATTCAGGCGTTGTTGGCGGTGAAGAAGAAGGAATTAAATTAAAATCTAAATTAGAAGAATATCATATTGATACTAAATTTGTTGAAGTAAATTATGAAACTAAAACTAATAAAAATTACAGTGTTCTTAATGAATCTAATGGTACAAGAACTAATATCATATTTGATAATGAACAATTTCTAACAAAACATAAATTTGATTTTGATCCAGATTATATAATTGTTGATGGAACAGATATGGCTGGTGCAATTGGAGCCTCAAATAACTATCCAAACGCTAAAATGATTATGCTTGCTAATGTAGTATCAAAAGAATATTATAATCTATCTAAAAGATGTGCCTATATTGTTGCTAGTGAAAATTTTGCTAGTGCTTTAACTAAAATAGCAATTAACTACAATAAATCTAAAACACTTGTTGACGTAATGCAAAAAATTCAAGACTTAGAAAATGCTAAATATACTTTAAACTTACTAAATCATGGAACACTTTATGTTAAAGATCGTCAAGTAAAATATATTCCTAAAATCGAAGTAAAACCAGTTGATAATTTAATGATGGAAGCAGCATTCTTGGGTGCGTTCTGTTACGGAATAATTAGCGATTTAGATATGGATGTTATCGGCAAAATATGCAATATGGCTTGTTATAAAGCGTCCGAAAAACTAGGAACAATTGATAACATTTTAGATAAACAAGAAATATTTGATGCTTGCTCAATTAAAGTAGATACAAAACCTGAATCAATGGAAACAATAGAAAGTAAACAAGTCGAAGAATCTAATAAAAATGCAAATACAGAGGCTTCCAATGTATAAAGGTAGCCCCTTTTTAAATATCTTACCAAGTCTTGACTTGCACGGATACACTAGAGAAATGATATACGTTCCTGTCGATGAATTTATTAACGATAACCTAAAGTTAAATCATAAAAAAATCCTAATTGTGCACGGTAAAGGAGAAGGTGTATTAAAACAAGAATTACATTTAAGATTTAAAAATGATAAAAGAATCTTAAAAATGTATATTTCTAATGAAAATGAAGGCTGTACTATCATTGAATTAAAGTAATAAATATGTTAATATATATAGCCAAGCAAAGAAATAAAAATAAATTAATAACAAATAATATAAAAAGGATGTGATATAAATGTTTGTAGATGAAGTAACAGTTAAATTAATAGCCGGTAAAGGTGGCGATGGTTGTACCTCATTTAGAAGGGAAAAATTTGTTGAAATGGGTGGACCAAATGGTGGTAACGGTGGAAAAGGAGCCGATATCATTTTTACTACTGATAAATCATTAAAAACCTTAATTGACCTAAAGGTTCAAAAAACAGTAAAAGCCGATAAAGGAGTTAATGGTAAAGGTCGCGATCAAAATGGCGCTAATGCTGAAGATGTCATTATTAAAGTACCTGAAGGAACAGTTGTAACCAATCTTGAAACAAATGAAGTAATATGTGATCTAATTTCTGGTTCAAAGATAATTGCTCACGGTGGTCGTGGGGGAAGAGGAAATCGTTCTTTAGCAACTCATGATAATCCAGCCCCTCGTATGAGTGAGTTAGGCGCTCCCGGTGAAGAACTTCTTGTTAAATGTGAACTTAAAGTTTTAGCAGACGTTGGTTTAGTTGGCTTTCCGTCTGCCGGAAAAAGCACTCTTTTAAGTGTTATAACAAATGCCTCCCCTAAAATTGCTGCTTATCATTTTACAACTTTATCTCCTAATTTAGGAGTTGTAAAAACTTATGGTAAAGAATTTATAATTGCTGATTTACCAGGATTAATTGAAGGAGCATCAGAAGGAGTAGGACTAGGCTTTAAATTTTTAAAACATGCTATGCGTACTAAAGTAATTGCTCATATCATTGATATGTCAGGAGAAAACTCATTTAGTCCTTTGGAAAGTTATGAAACAATTTACAATGAACTTGCTAAGTACGATGAATCATTAATAAAGAAGCCAAGTGTTGTAATTGCTAGCAAAATGGATTTACCAGAATCTAAAGAAAACCTAGCTAAATTTAAAGAAAAATACCCTAACCTAGAAGTATATCCAATTAGTTCAGTTTATAATGAAGGATTAGATGCTTTAATTAAAAGATTAGGTGAAATAGTTGAAGAAAGTGATAATCAAGCACCAAGTATTACAACAACTGAAAAAATATATAAATATGAAGAAGAAATCCCATTTGAAATTCATAGAGAAAATAATATTTGGGTATTAACTGGGCCTAAAATCGAAGAATTATTTAAAATGACTAGATTCACTGAAGATGAATCTGTTATGCATTTTGCCTATAAGCTTAAAAAAATGGGTGTTGATGAAAAGCTGGAAGAATTAGGCGCTAAACGTGGTGATGAAGTCAAAATAATGGATTATATCTTTAATTTTAAAGAATAATATAGTACTATTAACTTAGGAGGTTAAATAATAATGAAAAAAACAAGTATATTAACATTAGTGGTTTCTATCATTTTAACATTGATATTCGTCTACTCATTATTCTTTGTAAAAACGACATTTACAGTCACATTTACAAACAATAACGAAACGGTTGAAACAATAAAAGTTGTTAAAGGAGAAACAATCAAATTACCTGAAAATCCAAAAGAGGAAGGTAAAAAATTTATTGGATGGTACTCTAATGGTAAAGAAGTAACAAATAAAACAGTTGTCGAAAGCAATATGAAAGTAGAAGCAAAATTTGAAGAAATTACTACAACTACTAAAAAAGCTTCTAAGAAAAAATAAGAAAATAACTTAAAGACTGACAATATTCGACAAAATAATAAATAAAAAATTGATATATTAAGTTCGGTGATAACAAATGCGAACTTTTTATATTTTTAAAATTAATAATGATTATTATAAATTAACTAAAAATATGCCATATAATCTTTACAAGGCATTACTTAATATTAAACTAGGTACCAAAGAAAACATTACCTATTTAAAAAATGAATATAACAGTTTAGTTGATAAATATAATAAAATAGAATTAAATAAATATATTTATGGTAAAATGAGCAATTTAGATGGCTATAATCTTTTTAACAGTGTTCATACATTTAATAGTTATTACACTAATGAAGCAAGCAAACTTATTGTTAATAATAGTTATATGATCTTAAAAACTAATACCATAACCCCATATTTTTTAGACTATTTAGAAGATATACCTAATTTATTTTTAATTGATTTTGAAAAAGGAGACTATTTTTATCTATCTAATTTAATTAATATATAGTATAATTAAAAACGTAAGGAGTGATTTACAAATGTTACATGATATTTTACTTGTAGTTGTAGGACTTTTAATTGGTGCTGTAATTGGTTTCTTTTTAGCAAGATATTTTATGCAAAAATACTTAAAGAAAAATCCACCAATTAATGAAAAAATGATTGAAACTATGATGAGTAGTATGGGTAGAAAGCCTAGTCAAAAACAAGTTAAAGAAGTTATGCGTCAAATGAATCAAATGATGTAATGAAACTAGATTTAAGAAAATTATATGCATTTAAAAAATTAGAAATAGATACTGATTTAGATTTATCTAAAGTAGATTATCAAAAATTAAATATAAAAAAAATAAATAGAATGCATGTTAAAGGTTTAGTTAAAGTAAATTATGAAGATAATATTGAATTAGACTTAGACATTGATGGAGAAATAGTAATGCCCTGTGCAATAACTTTAGAAGATGTTCTAGTTCCAATTAATACCCATATAGAAGAAGAAATTCTAGAAAATACCTTAAAAGATGATTTTTATCTTGATTTATTAGACATTTTGTGGGAAAATGTTATCTTGGAAGTCCCCATTAGAGTTACTAAAGAGGGAGCAAAATTAGAAAGCCAAAAAGGAAATGGCTGGGAAATTGTAAGTGAATAATTAAAGAATAGGAGTGATACCATGGCTGTTCCATTTCGTAGAACAAGTAAAACTAAAAAAAGAATGCGTCGTACACATTTAAAGAAAACTGCTGCTAACGTAGTAAGTTGCCCAAATTGTGGAGAAGCAATTAGACCTCATAGAGCATGCACTAAATGTGGTTTTTATAAGGGAAAAGAAGTTATAAAAGTTAATAAAGAAGATTAACTTTTATTTTTTTGTTTTAATTTATTGAAAATAAACATTAATATGTAGTAGACTAAAATTGAACTTGAAAGAAGGAATAATAGTGACAAATCTAGAATTAATTCAAACCTATGAAGAATATAATAGCCAAATAGCTAAAAGGCAAGATGAAAAAAGAGAAAGAGAAAAATCATTTAAAGCATATATTGCAAAATTAACCAAAGATTTTAATGAATCTCAAGCAATAATTACAAATGAAATAGAAGAATTGAGCAATCAAAAATATGATTATACAAAAAATAAAACAGTAATAATTAATTTAGCTGATTTATTAAATGAATTAACAAAGACAACTAAAATTAAACCAGAAGTTAATCTTATAGTTGAAATGCCTATTACTGATTTTAGAAAATATAGTGAAGAAAATATTGAAGAAACATTTGATCAATTTGACAGATTAAATTGTAATATAACAATAAAATTAGATAATTATAGAAAATATTTTAATTCAAATAATGAATTTACCTTTTGTTTAGCATATATTCATTTAATAAAAAGAGATGAAAACAGTAAAGACGATTGTTTATTAAGATTATTTAAGGAAAATAATTTATTAGGTAAGTCCATTCAAATTAATTATGATTTAGATAAAGTATTTATTGAATTACCACTATATTATGTCTTTGAATACGATATAGTTAAACAAGCTATTATTAATTGCTTAAAGAAACAAGAAATAAAAGATAAGTCAAAATTATTAGAGTTATAAAAAATTATAGGAGAAATAATGGAAAATATTGAAAAAATAAATAAAATCGCAGCAAAAGAAGTTGAAATCCAAAATAAAACATCTGAAATTATAGAAAGAAAAACAAGATTTAAAATGCAAATTGCTAAATTAATGGAGGAATTTGAACAATCTCAAAATAAACTAAAAGAAGAACTTAATACATTAGTTCAAGAACATGATAGTATGTTAGATGATACATTAACTGTTAATTTATATGATTTTGTTAAAGAACTTTCTAAACAATATGGTATCGTTGACGCTAAGGTAGCACTAAATATTTGGATGAACAGATCATCAAATATTACAAAGCAGCAACTTATCGAAAGTATTAATAATGAAGAAAGGCTATCAGCCAGTCTAAGAATTGTATTACCATCTATATCAAAACAAATAGAGTTTAGATATTTAAATGTTTATATTTTACAAAGAAATGTTACTAATATTAATGATGTTGCCATGAACATTTATATTAGAGATGAAAGCGAACAATTAGCTTCATCTAAAGTAATGAATATAAATTATGATTTAGAAAATGTTATGGTAGTGGTGCCAATTAAAGAAGTTATTTTTGAGGATGAAAGATCAAAGAATGCTTTATTCAATTGTGTTAAAAATATAGATAAACCAAAAACTTTTATTAAATAATATGAAATATATAAATTTTATTAAAAACATGTTAAAATAATTTACATGGAAGAAATATTAAATAAAGCAGAAATTATATATAATTATTTAAACACTAAAGATGAAATTAATAAAAGTGATGTTATCTTAGGTTGCGGCTCTATTGATACTACAATTGTTGAAATAGTAAAAGAATTAGATGATAAATACAACTTTAAAACAATAATTTTTAGTGGATATAAAGGTAAAGGAACACTTGGTAAAATAAAAACAAGTGAAGCAAAAAGATTTAAAGAATATGCTCTTAAATTAGGTATTAATAATGCTAAAATAGTATTAGAAGAACATGCTAAAACAACTAAACAAAACATTAGAAAATCTTTAAAAAAAGTAAATTATAACAACTTAATAATTGTTCATAAGCCATATGCTTTAAAAAGAACTAAGTTAATCTGTCAAAAATATAATATTGATTGCAAAGTAACATCAGTTAATCTTTCATTAAGAAAGTACATAAATAAAGTAGTTAAAGAAAATAATATGTCTGAATCAGATGTTATAAATGAAATAGTTGGTGAAATATTTATGTTAAAGCACTATAAATTATTTGGCTTACCTAAAATAGAAATAAATGATAATGTATTAGAAGCATATAAATATTTAAAAAAGAAAGGATATCGTAAATATACAATTTAAGATATAAAAGGTTAGATATGCAATATTTTGATAATAATGAAAATTTAAGAAGTGAACTTAGAGATGTTTACTATACTTATAATAATGAAACATTTAAATTTAAAAGTGATTTAGGAATTTTTTCTAAGGATAAAATAGATGAAGGAAGTAAAGTTTTAGTAGAAACATATATAAAATATGGTAAAGATAATGTTAAAGGTTTAGATATGGGGTGTGGAGTAGGTTTTATTGGTATAATGTTATCTAAGTTAAAAAATATAACTTTTGATATGGTTGATGTTAATAATAGGGCTATTCACTTAACAAATATGAATATAAAATCAAATAAGGTAAAAGCAAACGTATTTGTAAGTGATATGTATGATAAAATCAATGATAAATATGATTTAATCATAACTAATCCACCTATAAGAGCAGGCAAAGGAGTATACTTAACAATACTTAATTCTTCTTTTAATTATCTTACTGAAAATGGAGAACTATGGTTTGTAATGCGTAACAATCATGGTGTTAAAACAGTTGTATCTGATTTAAATAAAGAACATCATGCTGAAATATTAAAAAGAGATAAGGGCTATTATGTAGTAAGGGTAACAAGATGAAAGCCATTTTTTTAGATATTGATGGTGTATTAAATTCTAATGAACATACCGCATTTATTAAATCTTTTATAACTTATGGTGATAATATGATTGAACCATTTGATGATGAATGTTTACATAATTTAAAATATATAGTAGATGAAACAGACGCTAAAATAATAATCACATCTATTTGGCGCTTATTTCCTGACTATTTATATATATTAATGAATAAACTAGAAGAATATGGTTTAGATAAGAATGTTATAAGTCTAACAATTAGTAATAAATATAAAGATAAACTTCAAGAAATAGCTGTAAAACTAAAAAAATTAGGTATAACTGAATATGTAGTTTTAGATAACGATAAAACATTGAATTTAGATCGACATATTATTACGAATAATGTAACTGGTTTAACTGAAATAGATGCTAAACAAGCTGTTAAAATTCTTTCATTTAATGAAGAAATGTCACGAAAATATAATAGATAATTAGTCAAACACAACTTAATTATATTTAACGACTATTCGTATTTTGTTAAAAATTACACTTGTACAAATTATTAAAATTTGATATTATGAATATGTAAGGAAAACTTACATAAAATAAAAAAAGGAACACCTAATTTGGAATGTTGGGTGATTACCTTTTATGGGAAATGCACCAAACCCCGTGTTTATGGTGTTTTTATTTTAACACAATCATTTTAATAATGATGTAAAATAAAAATAATTACAAATAAATTAATTAAAATAAAATATAATAATTTCTTATTCACAACCATCACCTCTTTCTATTGCTAGAGTAGAGGTAATCACCTAAACAATTAAATGTTCCTTAGGTAATCGAATACCTGAATATCAATTGCCAAGTCAATATAAAACACGAAATTTCATTCAAAAAATAATTTTGTGTTTTTTCATTATATATGATAGAGTATATTTTACTTAAGGAGAACGCATATGTTTTGGAGTAAATTATTTAAAAAGAAAAATAAACTATCTAATGCGGATGTTGTAGTAAATAGTTCTTATACTAAAATGCCTTTGCTTGAAGAATTAACTGCTGAAGAACAAGGTTACGTTAATAAAATTAAAGAAGAGTACTTAAATTTTTATGATACCGAAGATAATTATATTGATTTAGATAAAGAACTATTTAATGAAATAAAAATGTGTCAAGATTTAGCCCTAGATATTATGCACAATGACCATTTTGGCAACATTGCAAGTTCAATAATAGATAGTAAAAAATTAGTATGTTATTCACACGAAATATCTGAAATAAACAACACATTAAAATATAAATATATTGCTTTAGCCGAACTAAGAAAAGATAAAAAATATCTAGCTAAATATATGAGTTTGTATGTTCTAGGAAGAAGAAAAATAAACATATTAAAAGCCCTAGATCATCAAATGAATATTATTAATAATTTAATAGTTATTGCTGATCAAAGAATATATGATTATAGTACCAAAGCACTTGCTAATTATCCCAAAAATATAAATGAAGATATAGATTGTGAATTAGAAAAAAGATATGATATTGTATTAAAAGATTATTTAAATTTATTTAATGATTCAAACATACTAAACAAAAAGATAAATAATGCCGATAAAATCACATATATGGAGATAATGCTAAACAAATTTGTTTATGAAAATAAAAATTTAATAGGTAAATTAAAAGAACGTTTAAATGCAATCGCAAACACTGAAATAGAAGACATAGAACATCAAAATGATATCATAAGGGACTTAAGAAAAATAAAGATGTATTTCAATACTTTCGATAGATATGGAAGAAATATTATAAAAAAAGAATATTTTGAAGAAATATATCAAACAATTTTTAATACGATTAATTACTATCCATTTACATACGATATTAGAAGTTATTGTAGAAATGAAGCAAAGAAGGAAGAATTAAATTTTTATAGAGAAATTATCAAAAGAAAAGCAGAATTATTTATAGATAAAAAATCAAAAATATTTGAAACAGGAATTATTAATGATAATATTTATCAAATTCTTTTAAAATTATTTGAATTGGATTCAACAGGAATTATATATAATGAAATGTTTATAAAAAATAATTTTGAAGTTTTTGATATGAAATACATAGACTTACTCCTATGTTTAGATAATCTTAATGGATTTTATTTATACTTTAATCAAAATAATTTTGAATTATTTGATTATATTATGAGTGCTTTGCCAGTTGATCACGACACAATTAAAAGGAATTTATTTAAATATATTATCGGCTTATGTGACAAAACAAAATTTGAAGATATTGATATAGATAGAGAATATTTTGTCAAAAAATATTGTTTCAATATTCCCAATATTTATGAAATGAAATTATATTATCAATTATATAAAGAGAATATTAACTTTAGCGATTTACCATTTCTAAATGAAACTTGTGATATGGATAGATTTATTAATTATATTAATAACAGTTGTCATGATAAAACAGTATTCTTGCCAGATGGAACTAAAGAATTAGAGATATATGTTGATAAATCATATAATGATATAAAAATATATTTAAATAACGATATTTCTGACGTAAGATTTTATGGCAACGATATTGATTATAAAAAATTAAAAAACACTAAAATTTATCTACCATTAGACTTTAATAAAATAAATATTAATTTTATCGTAGAAAATGAATTAAATTATAATGCAAATTATCCTAAAGCAAGAGTTTTAAATAAACAAGCATTATTAGCAATCATTGAAAAAATTGGTTCAACATTGGTCTTACCAAAAAAGATATTTAGTGCATCTAATTCATTAGAAGATAATCAAAAATTGTATAACGACCTATATTCACTATTTTATGGCTTTTATAAAAGTATTAAATGTATTACTGAAAAATCAAACTCAATTAAAGAATCTGATAGCAGTGAGTTATTTAGCTCATTATTTAGCAACATAATAATATTTGAAGAAAATTCTAATGAATATAAAATTAATAATGATTTATTTGATAAAACACCATCAAATGAAGAAACGTATAGTAATTGTAATGATAAAGTTCTTAAAAGTTATGAAGAAGCATTGAAAGATTTTGTTATCAAATTAATTAAATATAAAAATTATAGAAATTTAAAAATAGAACAAGAAATTAGCTCATTAAATAAAAAAACTAGATAAAATTTGTAAAAAATACATTTTAACAAGCAAAAGAGAGTAATAAAACGATACCAAAATTATCTTAAAAATTCAAAAAATGTTAACCATGTGTAAATATTTTAAATAAAATATACCTAAATGTTAAATTTATTGATATAATTAAAAGAATTTGTTTGACAAACTCTTTTTTTAATTGATATAATTTAGATTGGAACTGTGCCGGCTTTTGTCCGGTTATAGCGGAAAAATATATTGTTTGGGGTGAAAATGAGTGGCGTACAAAAAAGCTAAATTTGGCGATCATGCCGAGAGAATTACATTCTCAAAAACATCTAATAATTACGAATTAACCGATTTATTAGATATTCAAAAGAAATCATTTGATTGGTTTCTAACAGAAGGAATAAAAGAGGTATTTGAAGATTTATTCCCAGTAGAAAGTTTCACCGGAAATATTTCCCTAGAATTTGGAGATTATTCCTTTGATGAACCTAGATACTCAATTAAAGAGTGCAAAGAAAGAATGCTTACATTCGCAGCACCTTTAAAAGTAGAAGCAAGAGTTTTCATTAATGAAACAGGTGAAGTAAAAGAACAAGAAGTTTTCTTAGGTGACATGCCTATGATGACTGAAGCTGGAACATTCATTATTAATGGTGTAGAAAGAGTTATTCAATCACAATTAGTAAGAAGTCCATCTATTTACTTTAAACGTGAAATTGATAAAAACGGTCGTCCAGTTGTTTCTGGAGAAGTTATTCCAAATAAAGGAACATGGTTAGAATTCGAGTTAGATGCAAGAGATGTTATCTACGTAAGAATTGATCGTACTAGAAAAGTTACAATCACAACACTTTTAAGAGCACTTGGATTATCAAGTGACGAAGCAATCAAAGAAGTATTTGGTGAAGATAATTACTTTATCAATAATACATTAGAAAAAGATAGTACTAAAAATACTGATGAGGCTTTAATTGAAATTTATGAAAAATTAAAACCAGGTGAACCAGCTACCCTTGATAGTGCTAAGAATCAATTAGTAGTAAGATTCTTCGATAAATTTAGATATGACCTAGCAAAAGTAGGACGTTATAAATTTAATCGTAAATTAAATGTACTAGACAGGCTATTAGGTTGTACACTTGCTGAAAACTTAAAAAATGGTAAAGAAATTATCGCTAAAGAAGGCGAAGTAATTGATAAAAAACGTTTAGAAGAATTAAGACCATACTTTGCTGATGGATTAAACGTTAAAGAAGTTACAATAAATGAAGATTTAGATACATATAACAAGATTCAAGAAGTTATTGTATATGATAAAAAAGATCCAACTAAGAAAGTTAATATTATTGGAAATGACCAAAATATTGCTGAAAGAAGATTAACTATTTCAGATGTGTATGCAGCAGTAAGTTATTATTTAAATTTACTTGCAAATATTGGTAATATTGATGAAATAGATAACTTAGGAAATCGTCGTGTAAGACAAGTTGGAGAATTAGTTCAGACTCAATTTAAAGTTGGTATGGCTCGTATGGAAAGAGTTATTCGTGAAAGAATGACTACTCAGGAATTAGATACAGTTACACCAAAAACATTAATAAATATTAGACCAGTAACAGCTGCACTTAAAGAATTCTTTGGTTCATCTCAGTTGTCAAAATTCATGGATCAAATTAACCCAATTGCTGAGTTAACAGATAAGAGACGTCTATCATCTTTAGGACCAGGTGGTTTATCAAGAGACCGTGCTGGAATGGATGTACGTGACGTTAACGAATCACACTATGGTCGTATTTGTCCAATCGAATCACCGGAAGGTGCAAACATCGGACTTATTACATCACTAGCAAGTTATGCAAAAATTAATGAATATGGGTTTATTACAACTCCATATCGTAAAGTAGAAAATAAACATATTTTAGATGAAGTAGTTTATTTAACAGCTGATGAAGAAGCAGATTATTACATAAGTCAATCAACAATCCATATTGATGAAAATAATAATATTGTTGATGAACAAGTAGTTGCCAGACTTAATGGTGAATCAGTTATGGTTAAATCAGATTTAGTTAACTATATTGATGTATCACCATCACAAATCGTTTCAATTACAACAAGTTGTATTCCATTCTTAGATCATGATGATGCAAGACGTGCCCTAATGGGTTCAAACATGCAAAGACAAGCTGTACCTGTATTAAGACCAGAATCACCAATCGTTGGAACTGGTGTTGAATACGTTGCTGCTAGAGATTCAGGATCAACAATCGTTGCTAAAGCCGACGGTGTAGTAGAATATGCTGATGGTAAAAAAATTATTATTAAAAACGCTAAAGGAAAAGATGAATATTATTTAGCATCATTCGAAAGAAGTAATGCCGAAAGTAATATTTCTCATAACCCAATTGTTAAAAAAGGTGAAAAAGTTCATCGTGGTGAAGTTATCGCTGATGGACCAGCTACTCAAAATGGAGAACTTGCACTAGGTAGAAACATGGTAGTAGCGTTCATGACATGCAATGGTTATAACTATGAAGATGCCGTTGTATTAAATGAAAAATTAGTTAAAGATGATGTTTATACAACATTACATATCGAACATTATGATATTGACTGTCGTGATACAAAATTAGGACCAGAAGAAATTACAAGAGATATTCCAAACGTTGGAGAAGATGCTCGTAAGAATTTAGATGCTAATGGTATCGTAAAAATTGGTACTGAAGTACATGAAGGCGATATCCTAGTTGGTAAAGTTACTCCAAAAGGAATGCAAGAATTAACTAGTGAAGAAAAATTATTACATGCAATCTTTGGTGAAAAAACTAGAGAAGTAAGAGATACTTCACTTAGAGTTGCTCACGGTGCTGACGGAATTGTTCATGACGTAAAAGTTTATACAAAAGAAAATTCCGATGAATTAGCTCCTGGAGTTTCAAAAATCGTTCGTGTTTATATAATTCAAAAACGTAAGATTCAAGTCGGAGATAAAATGTCAGGACGTCACGGTAATAAAGGTGTTATTTCCCTTATTTTACCAGAAGAAGATATGCCATACTTACCGGATGGTACTCCAGTTGATATTGTTCTTAACCCACAAGGTGTTCCATCTCGTATGAACTTAGGACAAATCTTAGAGTTACACTTAGGAATGGCTGGTAAAAAATTAGGCGTTAAATATGCAACTCCAGTATTCGATGGTGCAACAGTTGATGAAATTAAAGAAGAAATGGCTAAAGCTGGTATGGACTTAGATGGCAAGACAGATTTATATAATGGACGTACTGGTGAAAAATTCGAAAACCGTGTTGCCGTAGGTGTTATGTACATGATCAAATTACATCACATGGTAGATGATAAAATTCATGCTCGTTCAACTGGACCTTACAGTTTAGTAACACAACAACCATTAGGTGGTAAAGCCCAATTTGGTGGTCAAAGATTCGGAGAAATGGAAGTTTGGGCATTATATGCATATGGTGCTGCTCATGTATTACAAGAAATCATGACAATTAAATCAGATGATGTAGTTGGACGTGTTAAAGTATATGAAGCCTTAGTTAAAGGACAAACTCCAAAAGGTGCTGGAATGCCTGAATCATTCAGAGTATTAATTAAAGAATTCCAAGCATTAGGACTTAATGTTGAAATGATCGACCAAGATGGTGTTGCTCATGAATTAAAAGAATTAGAAGCCGAAGAAGATGCTGCATCAGATGCAATTACTATTGATGAAATAGATGCAAAAACTGGTGATATAGTCCATAAAAAAGATGCACCACTTCCTGAAAACTTTAGAAGACCTGAAGTAAATGCAGATTTAAATGATAATCTAGAAGATGATTATTCAGATGATGATGAAGAAGATGAAGTTTTCGATGACGAAGAACCAGATTTTGAAGAATTAGAAGACATCGAAAATGGAAATCTAGAAGTGGAGGAATAAAAATGTTGGAAGTTAATAATATTAAAGGTATTCGTATTAGTATTGCTAGCCCTGAAAAGATAAGAAGTTGGTCTTTTGGTGAAGTAAAAAAACCAGAAACAATTAATTATCGTACATTAAAACCTGAAAGAGATGGATTATTCTGTGAAAAAATCTTTGGACCTACAAAAGATTTTGAATGTTCATGTGGTAAATATAAAAGATTAAGATATAAAAATGTAGTTTGTGATAGATGTGGTGTAGAAGTTACTCGTTCTAAAGTACGTCGTGAACGTATGGGACATATAGAGCTTGCTGCACCTTGCTCTCACATTTGGTTCTTCAAAGGTGTTCCATCAAAAATGGGATTAGTACTAGATATGTCTCCAAGAGAACTTGAAGAAGTATTATACTTCGTTTCATACGTAGTAATTAATCCAGGAACAGCTCCACTAGAAAAAAAACAAACCCTATCAGATAAAGAATATCGTGCATATTATGAAAAATATGGTAATTCATTTGAAGTAGGTATGGGTGCTGAAGCAATCCAAAAATTATTAAAAGAAGTAGACGTTGATAAAGAAATTGAAAAATTACGTGCTGAATTAGACGGAGCTACTGGTCAAAAACGTATCCGTTTAGTCAAGAGATTAGACTGTTTAGTAGCGTTCCAAACATCAGGAAATAAACCTGAATGGATGGTATTAGACGTAATTCCTGTAATTCCACCAGATTTAAGACCAATGATTCAATTAGATGGTGGTAGATTTGCAACATCTGACTTAAACGATTTATATCGTCGTATCATCAATCGTAACAATCGTTTAAAGAAATTGTTAGAGCTTGGTGCTCCATCAATAATTGTTCAAAATGAAAAACGTATGTTACAAGAAGCAGTAGATACATTATTTGATAACGGTAGACGTGGAAGAAGTGTAAGTGGTGCTGGTAATCGTGCATTAAAATCATTATCTTCTATGTTAAAAGGTAAACAAGGACGTTTCCGTCAAAACTTATTAGGTAAACGTGTTGATTACTCTGGTCGTTCAGTTATCGTAGTAGGACCAAATTTAAAAATGTATGAATGTGGTCTTCCAAAAGATATGGCTTTAGAACTATTTAAACCTCATGTAATTAATGGTTTAGTAGAAAGAGGCTTAGCTCATAACATTAAAGGAGCTAAAAAATTAATAGATAATAAAGATGACTGTGTTTGGGATGTAGTTGAAGATGTAATTACTGAACATCCAGTTATGCTTAACCGTGCACCAACATTACATAGACTTGGTATTCAAGCATTTGAACCAAAATTAGTTGGTGGTAAAGCTATTAGATTACACCCACTAGTATGTGCTGCATTTAATGCCGATTTCGATGGCGACCAAATGGCAGTTCACGTACCAATTAGTGAAGAAGCTAAAGCAGAAGCAAGAATCCTAATGTTAGGTGCTAATAACATCTTAAAACCATCAGATGGTAAACCAATTGTTACACCATCACAAGATATGGTATTAGGAAACTATTACATTACATTAGAGTATGCTGGAGAACCAAATGAAGGTAAAGTTTATAAAAATTCAAACGAAGCATTAATGGCATATGAAAGAAGAGAAATAACTTTACATACAAGAATCGCTCTTCCAGTTAAATCATTTAAATATAAAATATTTGCCGATGATGTTAAAGATAAATATTTAGTTACAACAGCTGGTAAATTATTGTTTAACGAAATCTTACCAGATACTTATCCATTTATTAATGAACCAACTAAAGACAATATTGAAGGGTTAACACCAAACAAGTATTTCTTAGAAATGGGAACTAATATTCCTGAAGCAATTAAAGCTATGCCTTTAACCCCAGCGTTTGCTAAAAAGACATTACAACAAATAATTGCTCAAATATTTAAACGTTATAAAACAACTGAAACATCTATGATGCTAGATAGATTAAAAGATTTAGGATTTAAATATTCTACAATTTCAGGTATCACATTCAGTATTATGGATATTATGACTAGTCAACATAAACAAGAATATATTGCTGCTGGTCAAGAAAAGGTTAATAAAATAAATAAACAATTCCAAAGAGGTTTAATTACTGATTTAGAAAGACATAATTCAGTATGTGCTGTATGGAATGAAGTAAGAAGTCAAGTAGAAGCAGAGTTAAAAGAAATTGCTGCCACAAACCCAACAAATCCAATATTTATCATGATGTCATCTGGTGCTCGTGGTTCATTAAACCAATTTACCCAAATGGCAGGTATGCGTGGATTAATGGCTAAACCAAACGGTGATGCAGTAGAAATCCCAATTTTAACATCACTTTATGAAGGACACTCAGTTAACGAATTCTTCGTTAATACTCACGGTGCTCGTAAAGGATCTGCCGATACAGCCCTTAAGACAGCCGATTCAGGTTACTTAACAAGAAGACTTGTAGATGTTGGTCAAGATATAATTATTAAAGAAGAAGATTGTGGTTGTACATCAGGCTTAGTAGTATCAGACTTTATTAATGATAGTGATGGCTCAGTTATTGAATCAATGGCTGAAAGAATCGTTGGTAGATATGCTGCTAAAAAAGTTATCAATCCTGAAACTAAAGAAGTTATTGTTGATAAAGGTGAAGCAATTACTGAAAGTATTGCAAGTAAGATTGTTAAAGCAGGTATTACAAAAGTTGAAATCAGAAGCGTATTAACTTGTAAGAGTGAACACGGAATTTGTCAAAAATGTTATGGTTACAACCTAGCAACTGGTAACTTAGTTGAAACAGGTGAAGCTGTAGGTATTATGGCTGCTCAATCAATCGGTGAACCAGGTACACAGTTAACACTTCGTACATTCCATGCCGGTGGTGTAGCATCAGAAGAAGATATCACTCAAGGTTTACCAAGAGTTGAAGAAGTATTCGAAGCACGTCGCCCAAAAGGAAAAGCAACAATTGCTGAAATTACTGGTAAAGTTTCTAAAATAGAAGAATCTTCTGGTAAATGGAAAGTAACTGTTATGAACGATAATGAAGCTAGAGAACATACAACAAGTTATGGTGCTAAACTAAGAGTAGAAGTAGGATCAGAAGTTAATGCTGGTGATAGATTAACTGAAGGTATTATTGCACCTAAAGAATTACTTGCAGTTACCGATCCAATTACTACTCAAGAATATATCTTAAAAGAAATTCAAAAAGTATATAAATCACAAGGCGTTGACATTGCTGATAAACACGTTGAAGTTATTGCATCAAGAATGATTAATAAGATTAGAATAACTGATGCTGGAGATACTGATATGGTAGCAGGTTTAACAGTTAGTATTAGAGAATTTGCTAAAAAGAATAAACCAATTATTCTTGAAGGTAAAGTTCCTGCTAAAGGTTATCCAATTATTTTAGGTATTACAAAATCAAGTTTAGAAACTGATTCATTCTTATCAGCTGCATCATTCCAAGAAACAACAAGAGTATTAACAGATGCTGCTATTAAAGGAAAAGTTGATGAATTAAGAGGCTTAAAAGAAAATGTTATTTTAGGTAAATTAATTCCAGCTGGTACTGGTGCTAGACAATATGCTAATGTAGATATAACATTAGAAAAAGAATTTTTATCAGATGAACCAAGTGAGGTATTAGAAGAAGAATTCTTAGATAATGAAGAAAAACCAGATATTGAAGTTAATGAAGTAGAAGAAAACGCTTCAGAAAATAACGAAGAAACTACTAAAACTAGCGATAATAAATAATATTAAAAGCTAAGATAGAAATATCTTAGTTTTTTATTATAATAATATTATTCATTTGTTTTATAATAAACATTTTACATTTTATAGTCAATTTGATAGAATATAGTTGTGATTTTATGAAGAAGTATCAAAGATGGATATACATTATATCTGCCATAATAATTTTTATTTTAATTATAGCAATGCTTATAATTCACACATTTAGTTATTAAAAGGAGAATAGAAAAAATGAAAAGAGATATTTTAATAGGTGGCGCATGGCCATATGCTAATTATTATTTACACGTAGGACACTTAGCAGCCCTTTTGCCAGGAGATGTTATAGCAAAGTATTACCGAATGTGTGGAGATAATGTTATTTATGTATCAGGCTCTGATTGTCATGGAACTCCAATAACTGAAAGAGCTAAAAAAGAAGGAACTTCACCAAAAGCCATAGCAACTTTTTATCATGAAGAATTTGTTAAAACATTTAATAATATTGGCTTTAATTACGATTTATATACTGCAACAATGACAGATTATCATAAAAAATATGTTCAAAATGCTTTTTTAAAAATGATTAATAATGGATATATTTATGAAAAAGAAATTGAACAAGATTACTGTGATACATGTAATAAATTTGTATCAGATCGTGAAATTGTTGGAATATGTCCAAATTGTGGTGGAGAATCTACTGGTGATCAATGTGATAATTGTTTAGCATCATTAGATCCAAGTCAAGTATTAAATAAACATTGTAAAACATGTGGTAGCTTATTAACAACTAAAATAAATAAACATTTATATTTTAAATTACCAGAATTTAAAGAAGAATTACAAAAACTATTAGATAAAAATAAAGATAAATGGCGTAAAAACGCTATTGGAGAAACTCAAAAATATATAGATGGTTTAGTAGAAAGAGCAACAACTAGAGAACTTGACTGGGGTGTTGAAGTGCCAGTTAAAGGCTACGAAAATAAAAGAATATATGTATGGATTGAAGCTGTTTTAGGTTATTTAAGTACAGCCGATAAGGTATTACGTGAAAGAGGACAAAATCCTGATGAAGTATTATCAGATAATAATCAAAATTTAAGAGTTTATATGGTTCACGGAAAAGACAACATTCCATTCCATACAACTATTTTTCCAGCTCTTGAGCTAGCAATAGGTGATAACTATAGATTACCTGATTATATAATTTCATCAGCATATGTTAATTTAAATAATGAAAAAATGAGTAAAAGTAAAGGAAATCTAATATCAGTTAACGAATTATTAGAATTATTTAATAAAGATACATTAAGATTCTACTTTATTTTTAATGGTCCTGAAGTTAAAGACATTAGTTGTTCAATTGAAGAAATGATAACTGTTCATAATAAATTCTTAGTTGGAACGTTAGGAAACTTTATTAATCGTAATTTCTCATTCATAAATAAAAAGTTTGAAGGTATAATTACCGAAGGAAAAGTAGATTCTAAAATAAAAGAAACAACTTTAAACACTTATAAAGAAGTTGGAGAACTAATTGAAAAAGGAGAATTAAAGTCAGCATTATCAAAAGTAATGGATTATATTTCTTTAGGAAACAAATATTATGATGAAAATACTCCATGGATCAAAGTTAAAGAAAATATTGAAGAATTTAATGATATAACTTATACTTGCACATATATGATTGTAAATATAGCTAATTTAATTAGACCGTTCTTAAGTGAAACTTCCGATAAAATTCTTAATATGTTAGATATATCTAAAGAAAGTAACTGGCAAGAAAAAGAAATAACTGGAAACATTAAAATAGTAAATAATGAACTATTATTTAATCGTATAGATGATGAAGAAACTAAAAGTATTATGGATAAATTAAATAACAAATAGTTTAAAATAAAGTCTTACAAAGCCAAAAGTAAGGCTTTTCTATTGACTTAATAACAAATGTTTGCTAATATATATCATATGTAAGCAAAGGGGGGATTTATATGTCAAGAAAACTGCAATCAATATATGAATATTTTAGTGAATATTCTGAAGAAATAATAGATAATGTCATATCGAATTTAAGTACAGAGGAAAAAGAATTATTAGTTATTAGATATGGAGAAGATTTACATAATCCATGTCCAAAAGAAGAATGGAATAACAATAAATATCGTTATCAATTTTATAAGCTTTTGTTGCCAAAAATTAGGACACTATTAGAAGTTGAAAAAGAAAAAGATATAGTTAAAGAAAACGAAGAAAATAGTAAAGATATTGTTCAAGAAAGTATAAAAGGAGATCCTAAAGAAGTAGAAATATCTTCAATTTCAACTTATACAACTTATGATTTAAATAATTATAAAGTATTAATTGATTTAATAAATAAAAATATTTCAAATGCAGATATATGTAAGCAATTAAATATTCCTTTTTCTGAATTAACAGCAAAGTTATTAGAACTTAAGAATTTAGGTATAGCATGTCAAAGAAATTATTATTCTAATGGTACAATTAAATATATTCCCGCTTCAGAATTAGGATCATTATCAAAATCAAATAATAAAAATTTAGAAGCAACAATCATTACAGATATAAATGAAGAAGAAATAAAAATTCTTGCTACAGCTGATTTTCATTATTGTAATAAATTGTGTCGTCAAGATTTAGTAGCAAAAGCTTTTGAATATTGTGTTCAAAATGGAATACATATTATTATGTGTGCAGGTGACTTACTTGATGGAACATTTCCTCCAGGAAATCAAACTATTGCAGAACCTTATGAACAAGTTAAATATTTTATAGAAAATTATCCTCATGATGATTCAATTTTAACTTTTGCTGTAGGAGGAAATCATGATATATCAGTGTTAAATAGTTCTTGTATTGATTTACGATATGCTACAACAAATTATCGCCCTGATATAATAATTCCCGGTTATGCCAATAGTATTATCAATATAAAAAATGACAAAATTCTATTGCGTCATCATGTAGATAATGTTAAAAAAACATTAACAAAACATACCATTTTATTGCATGGTCATTCTCATAAATTTAAAATTAAAGATGTTTATAATAATGGTCCATTAGAAATATGGGTTCCAAGTTTATCAAATATTTTACAGATCATGCCAACAGTTTTAGAAATGACATTAAAATTTAAAAACGGGATTATTAGTCAAGTAACTATTAAGCAAGTTATATTAGAAAATAATCCAATCGTTTTAGGAGAATACAATTATTATAAAGATAATAATTTAAAAGATGAACATATATTTAATACTGAAGATTATAAAAATGGCAATGTAATAAATCAAGAAAATAAGTTTGGTGACGATTTTGAAAGATCAACAATGTCTCAAATTGAAAAATTCAATAAAAGATATAAATTGTAAAATTATAAAGATCCTTTAAATAAGGATTTTTTTAATTTGCTCAAAATAAACATAAAAAATTTTGACAAATTTAGCACTCATATATTGACAAGTGCTAAGCATAATATTATAATGATATTAGCATTCAAGAAAAATGAGTGCTAATAAAAGGGAGTGATTAAATGAATAATCGTCAAAATAAACTTTTGAAACTGATTGTCGAAACATATATCAATACAATTAGACCTGTTGGATCTAAAAGTTTAGTAAAAAAACTTAAATGTTCTAGCGCAACAATTCGTAATGATATGGCATTCTTAGAAAGTTTAGGTTATTTAGAAAAGACTCACACATCAAGCGGACGTATTCCTTCAGAAGCAGGATACAAATATTATGTTGATAATTTAATGAAGCCAAAAGAATTAACTGGAGAAGAAGTATTAAAATTACAAACTATTTTAAATAATAAGAATTTACCAGTAAGTGATTGTATCGTAAAATGTATGGAAATCATAAGTGATATTACCAATTATACAACCGTCATTTTAGGTAAAGAAAGTGAAAATAATACTTTAAAACAAATAAGTATTATCCCATTAGATACAAATAAAATAGTAGCAGTAGTTGTTACATCTTCTGGACATGTTGAAAATAAACAATTCATTATCCCAAACAATATAAGTATAAATGAATTAGTTAAAACAAGTGAACTTATAAATAAAGAATTATTTGGTGCCAAATTATCAAGCATTAATGAAAAATTAGAATTTGAAATAAAACCTGTAATTGCCAAAAAAATTAAAGAACACGAAGCAATTATGAGATTATTTAAAGAAGCTTTTGAAGATTTCAATGTAAAGAATTCCGATGTATTGTTTCAAGGTAAAACTAATATTTTAAAACAACCAGAATATGATGAACCCGACAAAATTAAAGGAATGATTAGCAAACTTGAAAATATCGAGCTAGTCAAAAAGATTGAAACAGATGATGAAGGAATCAATATATACATTGGTGAAGAAAACGAATTCGATCCAAATGTAACTGTTATTAAAACAAGCTATAATATTGCTGGAGAAGAAGGAACTATTGCAATAATAGGACCAAAAAGAATGGAATACGATAAAGTAGTTACACTTCTTAACTACTTAAAAAGTTACTTAGAAAGGTGATCCAAGTGGAAAAAGAACATAAAAGGAAAAATGTAGTTGAAGAAGATTCAAAAGAAAAAAATATTAAACACGAAAATAAACATAATGAACTACAAAAAGAAATTGAAGAATTAAAAACAAAATTATCTGAAGAACAAGCAAAATCAATGAGAATTCAAGCTGAAATGATGAACTTTAAAAGAAGAAAAGAAGATGAAATAGCAAATATTTACAAATATTCAAATGAAGAATTAATTGAAGATTTATTGCCAACAATTGATAACTTTGAAAGAGCATTAAAAGCTGAAGTTTCAGATGAAGCAAGTGATGAAGTTAAGAAATATCTTGAAGGTTTTAAAATGATTTATACAAATTTAATTAAGTTGCTTACTGATTTAGGTGTTAAAGAAATAGAAGCATCAGGAATTGAATTTGATCCAAATTATCATCAAGCAGTTTTAACTGAAAAAGATGAAAATAAGCCTTCAAACGTAATATTAGAAGTATTGCAAAAAGGATACATCTATAAAGATAAAGTAATTCGACCAGCAATGGTTAAAGTTAATGAATAAATATAAAGGAGTATTGCAATGAACATTGAAGATGAAATTAATAAAATTTTAAATGATGATCAAATTGATTATAGTGAAGATTATGCAGATTGCTTAGAATTAATGGTTAGATTGAGATCATTAGATGAAAATGATATGGAATATAATCACATATATGAAGAATTTTCAAAATCATTCTCTAAGTTAAACCCAGAAGAACAAAAAAATATCAGAAAAGTTTATGAATTAGATGATGCAATTTTTGAAGAAATAGCAAAATCAGATGATTTACAATATGATTATGATTTAAAAAATAAAATAAAAAATGAAAAAATTAATTCTGCTCACAGAAGATAATATTAGAAAGGAAATGATTAATTATGAGTAAAATTATAGGTATAGATTTAGGAACAACAAACAGTTGTGTAGCTGTTTTAGAAGGTGGAGAACCAAAAGTTATTGTTAACCCTGAAGGCGATAGAACAACTCCATCAGTAGTTGCTAGTAAAAAAGGAGAAATCCTAGTTGGTGTTACTGCTAAAAGACAAGCTGTAACAAATCCCGAAAATACAATTAGTTCAATTAAAAGACATATGGGAACTGATTATAAAGTTGAAATGGATGGAAAAAAATACACTCCAGAAGAAATTAGTGCTAAAATTTTAATGAAATTAAAAGCTGATGCTGAAGCTTATTTAGGAGAAAAAGTAACTAAAGCTGTTATTACAGTTCCTGCATACTTCAACGATGCTCAAAGACAAGCAACAAAGAACGCTGGTAAAATTGCAGGCTTAGAAGTAGAAAGAATTATCAATGAACCAACTGCTGCAAGTTTAGCATATGGTCTTGATAAACAAGACAAACAAGAAACTGTATTAGTTTACGATTTAGGTGGTGGTACATTTGATGTATCAATCCTTGAACTAGGTGATGGCGTATTTGAAGTTAAATCAACAAGCGGTAATAACCATTTAGGTGGAGATGACTTTGATAAATGCATTATGGATTACTTAGTATCTGAATTCAAGAAAGAAAACGGAATTGACCTATCTAAAGATAAAATGGCAATGCAAAGAATTAAAGATGCTGCCGAAAAAGCTAAGAAAGACTTAAGTGGAATGTCTACAACAAATATCAACTTACCATTTATTACTCAAACTGAAAGTGGTCCAGTTCATATGGATATTAACTTAACAAAAGCTAAATTTGAAGACTTATGTCGTGACCTATTTGATTCAACATTAGAACCAGTTCGTAAAGCTTTAAAAGATGCAAATCTTAAAGCATCAGATATTGACGAAGTAATTTTAGTTGGTGGATCAACTCGTATTCCTTACATTCAAGAATTAGTTAAAAAAGAATTAGGAAAAGAACCAAATAAGAGTGTTAACCCAGATGAAGTAGTTGCTATGGGTGCTGCTATTCAAGGTGGAGTTTTAACCGGAGAAGTTAATGACTTAGTATTATTAGATGTTACACCATTATCACTTGGTATCGAAACATTAGGTGATGTAATGACTGTATTAATTCCAAGAAATACAACAATTCCAACAAGTAAATCACAAGTATTCTCAACAGCACAAGATAATCAACCAGCCGTAGATATTCATGTATTACAAGGTGAAAGACCAATGGCTGCTGATAATAAAACACTTGGAAGATTCCAATTATTAAATATTCCACCAGCACCAAGAGGAGTTCCTCAAATTGAAGTAACATTTGATATTGATGCTAACGGAATAGTTAACGTAAAAGCAAAAGATTTAGGAACTAATAAAGAACAATCAATAACTATTACATCAAATACAAATTTAACTGATGAAGAAATTGATAAAATGATGAAAGAAGCTGAAGCAAATAAAGAAGCTGATGAAAAACGTAAAGCTGAAGCTGATACTCGTAATGAAGCTGATCAAACAATATTTGCTTGTGAAAAAGCAGTTAAAGATTTAGGTGAAAAATTAACTGATACAGAAAAGAAAGAAACTGAAGATTTAATTGCCGACTTAAAGAAAGCTTTAGAAGGAACAGATATTGACGCAATAAAAGATAAAACAAAAGCATTAAATGACAAAGCAATGGCATTAGCAACAAAAGTTTATGAAGAAGCTGCTAAAACTGCAGATGCAAATAAAAACAATAATTCATCAGATAAAAATGATGGTGCTGAAGAAGCCGAATTTGTAAACAAAGACTAATTAGTAAAGCAAAAAGTTCTAGTTATTGCTAGAACTTTTAACTAATTACAATAAAATATAAATAAAAGGGTAATTTATGATAAAGCAAAAAACAAGAAATGAAATAAATGATAAATATAAATGGGATTTAACTGCAATATTTAAAAATGACGAAGAGTTTTTAAAAGAATTAGATAAAAGCAAAGATTTAACAAGTGAAATTATTAAGTTTAAAGGTCATATTTTAGATAGTGCTGATTCACTTTATGATTATTTTAAAACAAGTGAAAGAATTGAGAGAAAACTATATAAATTATATTATTATGCAAATCTTAAACACGATGAAGATACTACAAATCCAACATATCAAGAATATTATCAAAAAATTCAAAAACTATTAACAACATATTCTGAAGAAACATCTTTTGTAGCTCCAGAAATGATGCAAAAAGACTTGAGCTATGTTAAAAAATTAATTGCAGAAAATAGTAAGTTAAAAGATTATAATCATAATCTAGAAGATTTCTATCGTTACAAAGAACATACATTAACTGATAAAGAAGAAAAAATATTAAGTACTTTATCAGATGTATTAGGTAAAAATGCTGAGACATTTGAAGCTCTAACAGATAGTGATTTAAAATTTGGTAATATAAAAGATGAAAATGGTAAAATAATTGAATTTACTGAAAGTAATTGGAGTAAAATTGCAAGATCTCCATCAAGAAATGTCCGTAAAAAAGGATTTAAATTATTATATAAAAGATATGCTGAATTTAAAAATACTTTAGCAAGTACCTTTTCTGGAAATGTTGATGTATTAATAAATTTAGCTAAAATAAGAAATTTCCCATCATCCCTAGAAGCATCCTTATTTGATGATGCAATAAGTAAAGAAGTATACTTAAATATAATTAACACAGTCAAAAATAACTTAGAACCACTTTACAATTATTATAATTTAAAGAAAGAATGTTTAGGATTAGATAAGATGCATTTATATGATATATATGTTGACTTAAAACAAGATTATAATCGTGAATTTACATTTGATGAAGCAAAAGATTTAGTGTTTAAAGCATTAAAACCATTAGGTGATGATTATTTAAACATTCTGCAAAAAGCCTTTGATGAAAAATGGATTGATATATACAATAATGTTGGTAAAAGAAGTGGAGCATATTCAAGTGGATTCTATGACACATATCCTTATGTACTTCTTAACTTTGAAGGAAAATTAGATGATGTATCAACACTTGCTCACGAACTAGGTCATTCTGTTCATACTTATCTATCGTGCCATAACAATACATACAATAATTCCAGTTATAAAATATTTGTTGCTGAAGTAGCATCAACCGTTAATGAAATGTTATTAAGATTATATCTACTTAATAATTCTAAAAACGATAATGAAAAATTATATATATTAAATCAAATAATGGAACTATTTAAATCAACAATATATCGTCAAACTATGTTTGCTGAATTCGAAATGAATATGCACAATTTAAGAAGCAATGGTGAAGCATTAACTTATGAATTGTTATGTCAAAAATATTACGATTTAAATAAAATCTATTTTGGCAAAAACGTCATAGTTGATAAAGAAATAATGTACGAATGGGAAAGAATTCCTCATTTCTATTATGATTTCTATGTTTACAAATATGTTATTGGGCTTGCTTGTGCATGTAAAATTGCAAGTGACATTTATAATAAAGCACCAAATGCATTAGAAAATTATAAGAAGTTTTTAAAGAGTGGTGGATCAAATTACCCAAGTGAAGAATTAAAATATGCAGGAATAGATATTACAAAACCAGATGTATTAATAGATGCAATAAAATTCTTTGACGAAACAGTTAAAGAATATCAAAAAATATTAAGAAAGAGGTAATAAAAATGGCTAAAAAGGATTATTATGAAACATTAGGTGTATCAAAAACCGCAACTGATGCCGAAATAAAAAGCGCTTTTAGAAAAATGGCTAAACAATACCATCCTGATGTAAATAAAGAGCCTGGTGCTGCTGAAAAATTTAAAGAAATATCTGAAGCTTATAGTGTTTTATCAGATGAAAATAAGAGAAAGATATATGATCAATATGGAGCAGATGCCGTAAATAATGCTGGTCAAGGCGGTGCCGGAGGATTCGGCGATTTTGGTGGATTCCAAGGTGGATTTGGTGATTTCTCTGGATTTGGTTTTGGTCAAGATGATTTAGAAGATATCATAAGTTCTTTCTTTGGTGGTAGATCATCAAAATCAAGAAAAGCATCAGCTACTAAAGGAGAAGATTCACTAGTAAGAATCAATTTAACATTTGATGAAGCCATATTTGGTTGTGAAAAATCCTTTAAAATAAGTTTAAATACGATGTGTCAAGATTGTAACGGTAAAGGAGGATTAAATCCTCATACATGTTCAAAATGTAACGGCAAAGGACGCATTATCTCTCAGCAAAGAACACTTTTTGGTGTAACCAGTGTTCAAACAATTTGTCCAAACTGTCGTGGTACAGGAGAAGAATTTGCTAAAACATGTTCAACATGTCGTGGTACCGGAAGATGTAAAGGTGAAAAGACAATCACATTAAGAGTACCATCAGGTGTTGCAACTGGTGATCAAATGCGTATGTCCGGAAAAGGTTCTGCCGGAACAAATGGTGGACCAAACGGTGACATATATATCGAATTTGTAGTTAAAGATCATCCATTATTTGTTAGAGATGGCCGTAACATTATCTTAGAAGTACCTTTGACTATAACTGAAGCCGTATTAGGATGTGTTAAAGAAATACCAACAATTAATGGTAAAACTAAAATAGAAATTGATGCCGGTGTTCAAAATGGAGAAGAATTAAAACTTCGCGGTAAAGGTATTAATGAAGAACGTAGTGGCAAAACAGGTGACATGATTATTAAAATAAAAGTTTTAATACCTAAAAAACTAGACAGAACTCAAAAATCATTATTTAAAGAATTAGCTGATACTGACTTAGAAACAAACGAAGAATTTAAAAAGTTTAATAAATATTTATAATCATTGTTTATTAAACTTTTTCTTTTTGATATAATTTAATGGTAATAGAAAGTTGGCGATTAATATTATGGAAAAACTAACAAAATGGCTTAAAGAAAATATTGTATTTTTAATTATTTTAACAGCGATTATTATAACAAGAATATTCTTTTTTTCACCAATAAGAGTAAATGGAACGAGTATGCATCCAACCTTACAAGATAAAGAATTTATGATATTAAATAAAATAAGTTTAAAGCAAGGAATCAATAGATTCGATATAGTTGTTGTTCAAGAAAATAATAAATATATTATAAAAAGAGTAATCGGTTTACCGGGCGAATCAGTTATGTATAAAGATAATAAACTATATATTAATGGCAAAGTAATTGAAGATAATTACAGTAAGACTACTACAAATGATTTTGACAATGTTGTTTTAGGGGAAAATGAATATTTTGTTATGGGAGATAACAGAGCAGTATCAAGCGACAGCCGTATAATAGGTCCAGTAAATATTAAAAATATAAAAGGAAAAACACATTTAATAATCTTTCCTTTTAACAAAATGGGAACTGTTGAATGAAAAATTATATATTAAACATATATTCTAACTATTTGCTAGAAGAAGAACTAAATAAATTAATATCAAAAGAAGAAAACATTATTAATTTAAATTATGATGATTTAAAAATAGACGATGTTATATTAGAATGTTCATATTATTCACTAATTGATACTTCTAAATGTGTAATAGTTAAAAATTTCAAATTAAACGAAGATGCTAGAAAATTAGTAAATTATTTAGAAAATCCAAATAAAGACGTTAAATTAATATTAATATGTAGTAATTATGATAAACGAAATAAAATATATAAAGATATAAAAGATAAAATTAATACCATTGAAATTAAAGGATTAAAACCAAATGATATAATAAATAAAGTAAGTTCTTATTGCAAAGAAAAGCAAATTAAAATGGGATACAACGATATAAATTATTTATTAGATAAAAATCAAAATGATCTAGATTTAGTTATAAGTGAAATAAATAAATTAAACATAATATCAAATAACATTACCATAGACACAATTAACACATACGGTTCATTTATTCCAAGTGACGATAGTTTCGACTTATGCGATGCAATTGTTGAAAAAAAGGTCAAAGAAATACCATCACTATTAAATGAATTTATTGAAGCAAGAAAAGAAGTAATTCCTTTTATAGCGTTGCTTGCTATGCAATATAGATATATTTATGCTTGTAAGAATATTAATAAATCTTCCGATTATTTAATGAAATTATTTAATGTAAGTAGTGATTACCCATTTATTAAAGCCAAAGGTCGTACAAACAAATATACAGTTCAAGAATTAAAAGAAATAATTATTAATTTAGCCAAAGCAGACTTAGATTTAAAATCAACAGATAAAGATAAATATAATATTTTAAAAACATTTATAAGTAGTGTTATAGTTTAAAAAGGATGGTTAAAATGGAAACAAAAGAAATTGAATTAGATGGCAAAAAAATTAAAATTGTTGTCAAATTAAATGGTGAATATCCTGAAGATATTGATATTAAAGACAATTATATTCATGAAAATACTCAAAAAATTAGTGGAGAGACAAATGAATAATCCAGTAGAAATTGACGAGTTTTTAAAATATTATGCTAAAATATATAAACAAAATCCTGAATTACCAATTTTAAGAGACACAATTTATCACGGTTTAATGACGTATGGATTAAAAGAAGAAGAAAAACAAGATAAGAGTATTAAATATATGTTTAATAAATGGATTGAGCATTATAAAAACACTAATTTAATTGTTTACGAAAGTGAATTGCAAAAACGCTTTCTTCAGTTTCACAGTTCTAATGGTAGAAATTCTGAAGATTACGTAAAAATATATGTAACATTTGCTAAAGAAGATATGGAATCATGTGTTATGCAAATATTCGATTTTATTAGTCAAAATAAATTTGAAACCTATTCAAAAGTATCGGATGTTATAAGATCAGATGCAATAGTTTTAAGAATGGCTAACATTAATGATGCCAAAAAAGTAATTAATTTCATCAACACAAGTCCCTATTTATCTAGCAAAGCTCGTAAAACAAATCCCTTTTTAATGAAAAATGGAGTAGTTGGACTTGCTAGTGATAGAGATCTTAGTTATAATTCCACCATTGCATTTTTGATAACAAAATATTATAAATCAGTTTCAAATTATGACAATGTAAATTACGAAAATTTTAAATTATTTGCTCAAAATTACTATAATGATGTATTTATAAATCAAACAAGATTAGAAGAATTTATGCACGAAACAGAATTTATATCTAATAAAAAAAGATTCAATTCTGAAGGTGAGATACTAGCAAACTATTATGAAATATTTAAATTAATAAATATTTCATTTAATGAACATACAAATCTAAATGATTTTTATAATCATATTGCAATGGTACAAAATGAAAGTACATTTAAAAGATTAACAAAATATTTTAATGTTAGCATTCAAAATATCAATAATCAACCAGTGATAAATAATATTAATAAAAAAGATTTGTTAGATCAATACATAATGTATGCGTTAAAAAAATATAACAGTGTCGCTGAAACCATAAACTGTATAAAATCATTTATAAATGGTAATCAAAAAGCTATTACAAGAGATAATAATTTTAGAACAGATTTTATTAATTATCTATCGTCAAGTGATATTTTAAAAATAGTAAATGGAAATATTGAAGGATATATTCAAAGTTTTGCACCAAGCGAAATAGAAAATGAAAATTTACTCAATCTTATACAAGAAGCACTTACTGAAACATATAATAAATATGGGTTTATTCATACTAAAACAGCAATATTTGCTTTAATTACTTCAAATGATGCATCATACATTACAAACGGGAACAATAATTATCGTGATAGATTATCAAAATATAGCTATGAAGAAATATCAAACCAATTTAATGAAATTGCAAAAGAATATAATTCAAACACTGGCGAAGATATATATAGTTTTATCCTATTAAAATTATTAAATTCAAAAACAATTAATTTAAATACATCAAAAAGTATTCATTAAAAAAGTTATTGTAATAATATGCAATAACTTTTATTTATTTTATAATAAATTTTTAACTTTCTCTGTATTTTTAAAGTTTAATTTAGCGATTTTACTAAGTTCATCCACTCCATATTTTTTTGCTATCATAGCAGCTTGTTTATCAACTTCTGGTCCAGCACCTTTTTTTATAAATATTTGATATTTTTCTTCAATCTTTTTCATTTCCATTAAAAATACATATCTACATATAATTGAAGAAACAGCAACTGCATAGCATTTATCTTCCGCTTTAGTAGTAAAAGTAATATTTTTATAAACTTCTTTAGCGTCTTTAATATATTCAAAATAATTTTTAGGAAAGCAAAACTGATCAACAACCACATATTTAACATCCTCATAATTATTCTTAACCATATTAACAAGAACCTTATTATGTAATATAGCCTTAATCTTATTCATATTAGTAGGATACTTATTATAAGTTTGATTATCTAAAATATAAGTAGAGTGGGGAATAGTTTTAATTAATTTAGGGCCAATTTTAAGAATTATATCATCAGTTATTTTCTTACTATCTTTTACTCCTAAATTCATTACCTCCTTAATATTTTCCTTACTTACATATGAAGCCGTAACAACAATCGGTCCAAAATAATCACCAGTTCCAACCTCATCAGAGCCAATTGTAGCAACATTTCTAAATCTTAAATCAGTTTCTTCTTTTACCTTGTCCTTCTTCTTATCTTCACTCTTTTTAAGTTCACTATCAATATTTCGATTATTTAAGCTCATTTCCAAATCCTTCCAAATTTGAGCCTCGATATCTGCACTGTTTCCTTGAAAAACAACTTTCCCCGAATTATAAAGAGTTATGTTAGTATCCGCATCATCTGCTTGAAATATAGCATAAGGAGGAGTTTTCTGTCTTCTTTTATCAGCATAAAAACTAATCATTCTATTTTTTACATTATCACTTACAGTAAATACAATTGTCATAAACATCACCAACTTCATAATACCATAACTTTTTAATTATTTCTTTACTTTTTTTAAGTTATTATAATATAATTAATCTAGGAGTGTAAAAAATGAATATATTAGACTATTTAATATTAATAATTATTATTCTAGGTGCTTTATACGGATATAAAAGAGGATTTCTTGGTTCATTAATCAATTTTATTGGAACAATAGTAGTAATAATCTTGGCATTTTACTTAAAAAATCCAATATCAGTATTTTTATATGAGCATTTTCCATTTTATAATTTTGGTGGATTCTATAAAGGCATAAGTGTTTATAACATCTTGTTGTATGAAGGAATAAGTTTTCTAATAACATTAACAATTTTAAGTATTGTTTTAAAAATTGTATTTAAAATCACTGGTTTAGTAGGTAAACTAACATTAGGTATTTTTTCTGAAGGATTAATAGGAAGAATATTAGGTTTAATATTTGGTTTATTTCAAGGATTTTTAATCGCATTCTTTATATGCTTCTTATTTAGTACATTTGCAAGCACAGCTAAAATATATCAAGATTCAAAATATGGTAATCAAATAGTATCTAAAACACCATTTTTATCAAATGTAGTAGAAAAAACATATTTATCTATTAAAAATGTTTATGATATAACTCTAGAATATCAAAATAGTAGTGATAAAGAAGAGGCTAATAAAAAATGCTTAGAAGTATTATTAAAATACGAAATAATTTCTAAAGAATCAGCTGAAAAATTAAGTAATAATGGAAAATTAGGAATTAAAAATATAAAAGATGTTATAAATAATAGTCAAACTAATGATAATAATAATGAGGAGGAATAAAATGATAGAATATTTAAGTAATCAAAAATTAGAAGATGTTTTAACAGATGAATTAACCATAGTAGACTTTTTTGCCAATTGGTGTTCACCTTGTAAAATGATTGGTATGGAATTAGAAGAATTACCAAATAAAATAATTAAAGTTGATGTTGATGTCCACGGAGAACTTGCTCAAAGTCATGGAGTAATGAGTATTCCTACAATTGAGATATACAAAAATAAAAAGATGGTTACTCATTTTGTTGGATTTAAAACAAAAGATGAAATAGAGGAAATTCTTAAAGAATATAAATAAATATTTAGATCAAAATAAATATTTATTTTTTTATTAAATAGAAAAAAATTTAAGCATTAATATTGACGAACATATGTTTATAATATATAATATAAATTATATTAATATTTTAAAAAGAAAAGAAGCAAAAAACTCCCGATGAAATCGTCTTTTTTCTTTTATAAAATATAAAAATATGATAATATAAACGTAGTTAAAAGGAGTGCATAAAATATGAATTTAAAAGATTTATATATCAATTATTTTGTAAGCAAAGGACATAAACAAATTCCATCAGCGCCAGTAGTACCTGAAAATGATGCTAGTGTTTTATTTAATACAGCTGGAATGCAACCATTAATTCCATATTTAATGGGTAAAGAGCATCCATACGGTAAAAGACTAACTGATTATCAAAAATGTATTAGAACAAATGATTTAGACTCTGTTGGAGATGAAACACATCATACATTTTTTGAAATGTTAGGAAATTGGTCATTAGGAGATTACTTTAAAAACGAATCAATTGAATATAGTTTTGAATTTTTAACAAAAGTATTAAATATTGATGTTGAAAGAATAGCAGTAACTGTATTCGTTGGTGATGATAAAATTCCTAAAGATACTGTATCAGCAAATAAATGGATTGAATTAGGCATTAATCCCAAAAAGATTGCCTATTTAGGTGTAGAAGATAATTTCTGGATTGCCGGAGAAAGTGGACCATGCGGTTCCGATACTGAAATATTCTATTTTAGATCAAATGATGAAATACCTGACTTTTTTGATCCAAGTGATAATAGATGGGTTGAAATTTGGAATAATGTGTTCATGCAATATTTTAAAGATGAAAATGGAAATGTTACTGAATTACCTAAAAAGAATGTTGATACGGGTATGGGAGTCGAAAGAGTAGCAGCTATTCTAGAAGATGTTAATGACAACTATTTATCATCAGTTTGGATAGATGTTATTAAGTTAATTGAACAAATTTCTAATAAAAATTATGAAGAAAATAAAAAAGATATTAGAATTATAGCTGATCACATTAGAACAGCAACATTTATCTTAGGAGATAATGCGAAAATAGTTCCTTCAAATACTGATAGAGGTTATATATTAAGAAGATTAATTAGACGTGCAATAAGATGTGCTAGAAACTTAGGAATTGATAATAACACTAACTGGGAAGAACAAATTGCCAATTTAATCATTGAAAAGTATGCTAAATATTATGATGAATTATCTACTAATAAAGAATTTATAATTACTGAACTTGCTAAAGAAAAGTCTAAATTTAGTAAAACATTAGAAAAAGGTTTAAGAGTATTTGAAAAAGAAACTCAAAAAGTCCAGACAATTGATAAAGATTTAGCCTTTAAATTATATGATACATTTGGCTTTCCAATTGAACTAACAGAAGAACTTGCTAAAGAAAAGAATTTAGAAGTAGATATAAAAGGATTTAAAGAAAAATTTAAAGCTCATCAAGAATTATCAAGAACTGCTTCTAAAGGTATGTTTAAAGGTGGATTAGCAGGAGATTCTCAAATCGAAACAAGATATCACACTGCAACCCATTTACTTAATGCAGCCCTTAAAAAAGTGCTAAATGGAGACGTTCATCAAAAAGGTTCAAATATTACAAATGAAAGAATGCGTTTCGACTTCTCATTTGATCGTAAGCTTACTAAAGAAGAATTAGATCAAGCTGAAAATTTAGTTAATGAATGGATTCAAAGAGATTTAATTGTAACAGTAAATGAAGAAAATAGAATGGATGCAGTACATAGTGGTGCCGAAGCAATGTTTATTGAAAGATATCCCGATATTGTAACAGTTTATACAATAAGTGATAGAACAACAGGTGAAGTAGTATCTAAAGAAATTTGTATGGGGCCACATGTAGAACATACAAGTGAAATTGGTAAATTTAAAATAACCAAAGAAGAAGCATCATCAGCAGGTGTAAGACGTATTAAAGCAGTAATTGAATAATAAAAAATATAAAAAAATAAAACGGGTAATGTATATATAGGAGGACAAAAAAATTATGAAAAATATAAACATGTTAAGTCCTTATTCATTCCATTATTTATGGAAATACGAAATAGGGAAACAATATATTTGTAAATTAGCAAATGAATTATTAAACGACAATGAAGAATATGTACTTTTACCCTTTTTTAATGAAAAATTAAATAATGTTAGAAGTTATGTAATACTAGAATCAAGTAGTAAAATACTATTTATTGATTTTAATTTTAAAAAGAATGATAATTTATTAAAAACAGACTTATTATTAATGAAATATTTAAAATATACAAATAAAAAAGCTGTTAAATTAATAATCATTAACAATTATAAAGGAATTAATAATGAAATAGATAACATTATTGATATTTATAATAATGATATAAAAAGTATTAATCTTAAATTTATGTATGCTAAAAAATATAAAGAACAATTTATTATAAATAAAAGCATAACTAATTTATTATATAAAATGACTAAAGAAGAATATAAAATATATTTGCATGAAAAAATGTTAAAAGAAAGAATTTAAAAGGAAAGTGGTAAACTATGCAAAATATCCGTAACTTTTGTATAATTGCACATATTGATCACGGTAAAAGTACTCTAGCAGATCGAATTTTAGAACTAACTGGTGCAGTATCAAAAAGAGAACTAAAAGAGCAAATGTTAGATTCAATGGATATCGAAAGAGAAAGAGGAATTACAATTAAATTAAATACAGTTCATCTAAACTATAAAGGATATGAATTTAATTTAATTGATACACCAGGACACGTCGACTTTTCATATGAAGTATCTAGAAGTTTAGCAGCCTGTGATGGTGCAATTCTTGTTGTAGACGCAACTCAAGGAATCGAAGCCCAAACTCTTGCAAATCTTTATTTAGCTCTAAATCATAATTTAACAATTATACCAGTAATAAATAAAATAGATTTACCAAATGCTGACGTTCCCAAAGTAACTGCTGAATTAGTTAAAATTCTTGGATTTAAAGAAGATGAAATAATACCAGTAAGTGGTAAAACAGGTGAAAATGTCAATTTATTATTAGATGCAATTATTGACAGAATAAATCCACCACAAGATTTAAAAGAAGGAACAAAGGCATTAATCTTCGATTCATATTTCGACCAATATAAAGGTGTAGTAGCATCCATTTGTGTTAAATCAGGATCAATTAAAACTGGAGATACAATTATAATGATGAACAATAATGAAGAATATATTGTTACTGAAGTTGGAGTAAACACTCCAAGTGAAAAGTTGCTACCTGAATTAAAAGCCGGTGACGTAGGATGGGTTGCTGGTGCAATTAAAAGTGTAGAATCAGTTCGTGTTGGTGATACAATTACCACCAAGAGAGATAGAGCAACAACTCCTCTTGAAGGGTATAAAAAAGTTAAATCTATGGTATATAGTGGCATTTATCCAATTGAACCAAACAAATATAATCATTTAAAAGAAGCGTTAGAAAAATTAAAATTAAATGATGCGTCTCTTACATTTGATGTTGAAACATCAGAAGCCTTAGGGTTCGGTTTTAGATGTGGTTTTCTTGGGCTTCTACATATGGAAATCATTGAAGAAAGAATTAAAAGAGAATTCGGTATAGACATAATCGCCACATCGCCATCTGTTATATATAAAGTAGAATTAACAAATGGAAATGTAATTGAAGTAGATAATCCATCAAAAATGCCAAATAAGGTTAATATTAGCTCAATCAGTGAGCCTTTTGTTAAAGCAAGTATATTTGTTCCAAGTGAATATATTGGTTCTATAATGGAACTATGTCAAGAAAAAAGAGGTATATATAAAACAACCGAATATATTGATGAAAAAAGAGTTAATATAATATACGAATTACCCCTTGCTGAAATAGTTTACGATTTCTTTGATAAATTAAAAAGTTACACTAAAGGTTATGCATCTTTTGACTATGAACTATCTGAATATAAAGTAAGTGATTTAGTTAAAATGGATATTTTAATAAATGGAGAAGTAGTAGATGCATTATCTGTAATTGTTCATAAAGATGCAGCATATCATCGTGGCTTAGCAATTACAAAAGCTCTAAAAGAACTAATACCAAGGCAACTATTTGAAGTACCTATTCAAGCATCAATTGGTTCAAAAGTAATCGCTAGAGAAAATATTGCTCAAATGAGAAAAAATGTACTTGCTAAATGTTATGGTGGAGATATATCTCGTAAAAGAAAATTACTAGAAAAACAAAAAGAAGGTAAAAAAAGAATGAAGATGGTTGGTTCAGTTGAAGTTCCACCAGAAGCATTTTTATCAATTTTAAAAACAGATAAATAATGAGGAAACATGGAAGAAATAGATATTAATAAATTAAAACAAGATTTAAAAGATTATTATGAAGCAGCTTATTTTACATTAGGATATGGAGCAGCATTAATGGATTCATTTGATCTTGATAACCTATCAGATGAAGAAATAATAAATAAAGCAATTGATAATGGCCTAAATATAGAAAATTATATTGTAAACAATTCAAATAAAAAACTTAGTAGATAATCTCTATTAAGTTTTTTACATAGCAATTATATAATAAATAATACCTATCGCTGAACTAGCAACAATAGCTAGTAGACAAATCCATACTAATATTTTAGATCCAACACTTTTCTTTTTTGCTCTATAAGCCATAATACTTATTCACCTCAAATTAATTATACAAAACTTATCATAAAATTAAAAGAAAATAATATGATTAATTAGGTGAAAACATGAAATTTAATTATATGAAGATTATACGTAGCAGATTTAAGTTTCTTTTTATTCTTTTATTTATAGGATTAATTTTAGGAATAATATTATATCTAAATTGCAGTCAAAATGTTAAACAAAATATTGACTTAACACTAGCTTCCAGCTTAACAAACATTAAAGATAGTCATCAAAATCAAATATTAATTCATTTATTAATAATAAGTTTAATAATTATATCATCATGTTTTATAATTGGTTTTATCCCATTAATTATATATTATATATATGAAGGAGCATCTATTGGTTTTCTATTAGCATCATTCATTCACTATAAGAAGATTAAAGGTATTTATTATGCTCTAGTGTTTATATTAACCAATAAATTCCTTAACCTAATATTTTTATCATACCTTTTATACATTACATATAAATACATAAAAATTTTTATTAAAAATAATTATAAAATTACTAATTTAAACAATTATTTATTAAGATGTTTCATAACACTAATTGTAATATTATTAAATGATATATTTTTATACTATTATGGAAACATAATAATTAATATTTTAATTTAAGAATAACTATTAATAATTGCAATTTTTTGCTACAATAAATACGTGATGTTTATGGAAAAAGTTGTAATTGGAATGAGTGGTGGAGTAGACTCCTCTGTTGCCGCTTATTTATTAAAAAAACAAGGATATGAAGTAATTGGTTTATTTATGCGTAATTGGGATTCACTAGTAAATGATGATATTAAAGGTAATCCTAATCTTAACAATAATATATGCCCTCAAGAACAGGATTATAATGATGCTCTAGCTGTATGTAATCATTTAGGTATACCACTTCATAGAATAGATTTTGTTAAAGAATATTGGGATAATGTCTTTACTTATTTCTTAGATGAATTAAAAAAAGGAAGAACACCAAATCCCGATTTAATGTGTAACAAATATATTAAATTTGATCTATTTAAAAAAGAAGCTAAAAAATTAGGCGCTGATTATATAGCTACTGGTCATTATGCAAGAATTGTTGGTAATAGACTTTTAAGAGCTGTTGATTTAAATAAAGATCAAACCTACTTCTTGGCTCAAGTAAGTGAAGATGCTTTAAAAGATGTGTTATTTCCTATTGGCGATCTAACAAAACCAGAAGTACGTGAAATAGCCAAAATACAAAATATTCCTACCGCAACCAAAAAAGATTCAACTGGAATATGCTTTATTGGTGAAAGAAATTATCAAAAATTTGTATCAAACTATTTAAAACCAAATCCAGGAGATATAATTGATATAGATACAAACAAAGTAATTGGTACACATACTGGTTTAATGAATTATACTATTGGTCAAAGAAGAAATGTTGGAATATCTGGTAATTTAGAAAAACATTTTGTAGTAGGTAAAAACGTTGCTGAAAATAAACTTTATGTCGCATTTGGAGAAGATAGTGAGTATTTATATTCAGATTCTTGTATTATCGAAAACGTTAACTTTTTATGTCAGACAAGACATACATTTTGTACCGCAAAATTTAGATATAGAGGACCAGATTATGAAGTAATACTAGAATATCTTGAAAATAATGAAATATTAGTTAAATACCCTGAAAAAGTTAAAGCTGTAACTCCAGGTCAAGCATGCGTACTATATTTAGGAGAACAATGTTTAGGTTCAGGAATAATAAAAACTGTTATGAAAAATGGTGAAAAACTTTGGTATTTATAAGATAATATAAAGTACTATTTTAGTGCTTTTTCTTTTACAAAAATTTACTCCACTACTTGACAATCAGTTGTCAATTAAGATATGATTAAAATGTAAAGAAAGTAGGTAAAAACATAATGAAAAGATTAAACGAAATACTTCAAGAATTAGGAATATCTAAAGTAAGATTAGCAAAATATTTAGGTGTTTCTAGACAAATGGTTTATAACTATCTTGAACTTAAATCATTAAATGAATGGCCAAAAGAAAAGAAAATAGCGTTATTAAAATTATTAGATATAGAAGATGGAGAAGAGGATACATTAAAGGATATTGATGTAACAACAGAATATTTAGTTGAAGTGGAAGAAAGATTAAACAAAGCATTAAAATCTACTTCAAATAATGAATATTTAGATTTAAAAGGATTAAAAAAAGAAGAACAACAATTAGTTAGTGATATAACATATTTAATTAAAGATAAATTATTAGAAGAAGAGGATAGAGAAGAGAGGTATTATACTCTACTATACACTTTTCATTTATTACAATGTGTTGACAATATAGAAGAAATAAAATATCTATTAGCCTATATGTCAAAATATGCTGGTTTCACTAATCCGAATGAATTTAAATTTAATGAAAACAAACAATTTATGTTTGAAGGTATTATTCACTCAGCCTTTAATTTATATCTTAATGGTAACCCTTCAAAGAGTAGAGTAATAGAGTCAAGAAAACGTTTTGTTGAGGAAATTGAATCTCGTAATGAAGAAAAATTATCACGTACTCAACAATTAAACACAATTAGATTTCAAGCCTTACGTGAATTAGGTTACACCACTATTAATACAGAAAATGCTTCTGAAGTATTTGAAAAAATAGCAGAAATTGAATCAAGATCAAGTAAATAAATATATATTTCAAAATTTTACAGCTACCCCTTCTCTATTTATTAACGATTCAAGTGGAGAAGGGAGTTTTATTTAATACTATATATTATTCAACCATCATATTAAGATGATAAATTAAATACAACTATTCAACTTAATATATAAATATAATAAATAATAATATTATGGATAAAGCTTAGATAAAATTATTTTAAATAAAAGAAGAAGTATGCAATTAAATAGTAAAAAAATATAATAATCAAAATATTAAACAAATAAGATAAATAAAGTCTATAAAGTTAAATGGATAATTTATCATCTTTTTATCATAAAATACAACTTCCTATAATATATATTATGTTAACCAATACATATTTAAAAAGAAAAGAACTATTTAATGCCAATCATTATATAATATACACCACTATCACTATTTTATAATTAAATCTTAATAAGTTAGTTATCAATAAACTAATTTTTTATTTGCAAAATTACATTCTCTCATAATCATTTTTATATATATAAATTTTTTAATATACTTATAAATAACATTTATTTTTTATTCAAATTAGATTTTATACATTATATTAATTATAAATTTTTATTTTTTATATTACCTTATTTACTAATAAGTAAATATAAAACTTATAATTTTTTTATTTATATATAACAATCATTCAATAATGCAAATTCTCTATTTTGTGCTCCACTATCTCCTACTATTTTTACTTTACATTTAGTTTACATAATAAATTACAAAACAAATTCAGTTAAAATAACTACAATTAAGCCGAGTAGAGTGCCTAAAACAATATTCTTTTTACTATACTTCTCTACTTCTTTAAATATTTCATTAAAACTAATAGAAACCATAATACCAGACACAAATAAAAGTATTAAACTAATAAGTAAATTAGATAAAAATCTATATAAAAACAAATACGCAACAACGGCTCCTATTGTTTCAGCAAAACCGCTTATTAAAGTATAAATAAATGCCCTACTCTTTTTATTTGTTCCATAATACGTCGGAATAGCAATCGCAATACCTTCTGGTATATTATGAAGCATTATTGCAACACTAAGCTTAATTCCTAAATTAATATTTATGGTTGATGATAGAAAAGTAAGAATTCCTTCCGGCATATTATGAATCATTAATCCTATCATTGAAAGTATTCCTATTTTTTCTAAACTATTTGAATTATTTTTACTAGTAAACCTATCAATAATCTTAATAATTAAATTTCCTATAACCAGCATTCCCAGTAAAACAATAGCAGCAACAAATAAATTATATTCTTTTAGCAAATAAAAGAAACCATCAGGTATTAATTCAAATAAAGAAATAAAGAACATAATAGAGCCTGAAAATGCTAAAGAAAAACCAATAAACCCGTTAACATTCTTTGGTTTTAAATATATAAAGAAATATCCAATTGTTGTAGATATTCCCGCTAAAAAAGTAATTAAAAATGGTATATAAAAATTATTCATATTAAACTATATGAAATAAAATTAAAAAATAACCATTAATTACCATAATAAACAAAAGAAAAATTACCATACTATTATTAGGAGGTAATTATGAGTAGATATAATACAAATGCAAGATCTAATGCAAACAACAGCAAATGTCATTCAAGAGCTAGAGAAAATGCAAAAGCAAATGAAAATAACGCTAGATCTAAATAATGAATTAAACTATCTAGGAAAGTATTCATCATAGTCCTTCTTAAGAGTTTCATTATCTAAATGAGTATAAATTTGAGTTGTGGCTAGATTTTCATGACCTAGAAGTTCTTGAATTATTCGCAAATCAGCTCCATTTTTAAGTAAATGAGTAGCATAAGTATGTCTTAGGGTATGAGGAGAAACATTTTTCTTTATACCTTTTTTTATGCATTCTTGTTTAATAATTCTAAAAATATATTGTCTAGATAACTTATTTCCCAAATTATTTAAAAATATATAAGTACTATTCTTCTTATTAATAGATGTCCTATAATTATTTATATAATCATTTAATACGTTTTTAGCAATATCTCCAAAAGGAACAATTCTCTCCTTTTTGCCCTTTCCCATTACTCTAATTAAATTTTCATCCATATCAACATTAGCCATTTCTAAATTAATAAGTTCACTAATTCTAAGCCCTGAAGAATAAAAAAGTTCTAAAATTGCCTTGTTTCGAGCATCATATGGCGTATTTATTTCAATATCTAATAAAGATGTTACCTCTTCTAAAGAAAGCACTGTAGGCAGGCTTTTATCTAATTTTGGAGACTTAAATTTAGTCAAAGGATTATCTTTTATCTTTTCTAATCTTTCTTCATAATTATAAAAAGATTTCAAAGCACTTAAACTATGAGAAACACTTTTAGGAGATTTACTACTAATTGCTTTTAAGTATTTTTTTACATCATCATCATTAATTTTAAGTAAATCCTTATTAACATATTCATTAAACATAGATAACTCTAAAATATAAGAATTAACCGTATTAACACTATAATTTTTTTCATATCTTAAATAGTTTTCATATTCTTTAATATAATCATCGTTCATACCATAACCTCTACCATAAATTATACATACATCTTTAAAAATAATCAAATTTAATATATAATATAAAGGCAAAGGAATGACTGTTATGGAATTATTAGCAAATGATATTAGACCAATTAAATTAAATGATGTATATGGACAAAATCATCTTATAGGTGAAGGTAAAATCCTAACTAATTTAGTAAAAAATAAAAAATTATTTTCTATGATATTTTATGGTAATCCTGGTTGTGGTAAAACCAGTATCGCAAATGCCTTAGTTAATGAATTAAATATGCCATATCGTATGTTAAACGCTGTAATTAATAAAAAAACAGACTTTGATATCGTAATCGAAGAAGCTAAAATGAATGGTCAAATGATTCTTATAATTGATGAAATTCATAGAATGAACAAAGATAAACAAGATATTCTTCTTCCCTACTTAGAAAATGGTAAAATTATTATGATAGGTTTAACAACATCAAATCCTTATCATAGTATTAATCCAGCCATAAGATCAAGATGTCAAATCTTTGAGGTAAAATCTCTTAAACCTGATGACATTGTTAAAATTCTTATCAAAGCTAAAGATAATTTAGAAGGTATTCAAATCGATGACAATTGTCTAAATATTATTTCATCTTCTTCAAATGGAGACGTCAGAAGCGCTTTAAATTTACTAGAAATGGCTTATTATAGTTCAACAGATCATATCATAACCGAAGATGTTTTAAAAAGTATTAATGCTAAACCAATAATATATATTGATAAAAACGACGATAATTATTATAACTCAATAAGTGCCTTACAAAAATCAATTAGAGGTAGTGACGTTGATGCGGCAGTTTATTATTTAGGAGTACTATTAGAAGCCCAAGATTTAGATATAATTTTTCGAAGATTATCAGTAATTGCTTATGAAGACATCGGTCTAGCTAACCCCTCTATCGGCCCAAAATTAGATGCTGCTATTAATGCTGCAACCCGAGTTGGTTTTCCTGAATGTATTATTCCATTATCAGAAATAGTAATTGAAATGGCTTTATCTCCTAAAAGTAATAGTGCTTATCTAGCAATTGATAAAGCATTAACTACAATTAGAACTAAAAACTGTGGAAGTGTTCCTAAACATATTCATACCAATAGTAAGGATTATTTATATCCTCATAATTATAAAAATAGCTGGGTTAAGCAACAATACTTACCCGACAATATCAAAAACGAAAAATTTTACTATCCTAAAAATAATGCTTACGAAAACAATCTTAATAAAATAGATAACGAAAAGAAAAAACAATAACCCATAATAAAATATTAGACGATAAATCTAATATTTTTATTTGGTAATATCATTAATTACATAACTTGCACATAATAATCCGGCAACACCTGGCATATAGCACACTGTGCCAAGTACCTTATCTTTATTCTTAGTTGGAACTTCAGTAGAAGAAACAACTTTAAATTTAGTTCTAATACGATTTTCTTTAACTTTCTTTCTTAATGTTTTAGCAAGTGGATCTCCACTAGTTTTATCAAGAGTAGTAATTGATAATTTAGATGGATCAGTCTTGTTTGCTGTTCCCATACTTGAAACTAATTTATATTTATTAGCATGTTTCATAAGTAATAACTTAACTTTAACATCATCACAAGCATCAATAACATAATCATATTTATTAACTAATAAATCATTAAAATTATCCTCAGTTATAAACTTATATATTATTGAAATATTTGCGTTTTTATTAATACTCAAAGCTCTTTCAGCTGCTGCTTCACATTTAGATATTCCAATATTTTTATTATTGGAAATAATCTGTCTATTTAAATTAGATTCTTCAACAACATCACCATCAACAATAGTTATGTTTTTAACACCAGACCTAACTAATGCCTCTAACGCATATCCTCCTACACCACCAAGCCCAACAACTAACACTCTTGCTTTTTCTAACTTAGTAAAACGATCTTGTCCAAATAACGCTATTAATCTTTCAAACATATTATCCCTCCAAAATAAAAACCTAACTAGACATCAATTGTGATAAAATCCCGCATTCTCGCAGGTGGGCATCACATAAAGAACTTTAGGATTCTAACTCTTTGAGCTAGCATTCAACACCATCCTTTAATTAGATTCCCTTACATCACACATAGTCGGTTTTATGTAAATCGACATCTATTAGGTAATTTAATTATATCAAATGTTTTTATATTTAACAATTAGATTATAATCAATTTACACTAAATTTTAATAAAATAAAAAGAGATAAAATATTTTATCTCAATATATTAATTTCCACTTGCTTTCCATCTTTCAAGTACATCACAGTTAGCTGAATACGGAAGTGGATCAGGTAAATCCATTTTAATTAATAATGGTATTTTAAATGCATTACCAAACGATACTAAAGTACCTGCTTGCAATGAATTAAGTTTTTCAATTATATCGCTAGATACATTAGGAAGCATTTTTTCAATATATTCTAAATCTTTAGGATGTGTCATCTTAAGAACTAAGAAATTACTCATTTGAGCAACAACTGTTTCTGATATATCAACAGGTCTTTGACTAATCAAATCAATAATAACCCCATATTTACGTCCTTCTTTAGCAATTCTTTCAAATATATTATATCCTAATAAGAACTTATCATTATCGTTTTGAACATATCTATGTGCTTCTTCTAATATTAAATGAAATGGTATAGAAGCTCTAACTTTTCTCTTCTTAGCAAAATCAAAAATCATTTTAGAAATAATTTTAACTATAACTTTTGCAAGAGCATCATCTATATCTTCTAAATTAACATTAATAATTTGACTTCTTCTTGAATTTAAAACAATTAACTTAGAAATATATTGTTCTAGTGATATATATTTATCAAATTCAAAATATTTACCATTTTTACTATTTATAATTGAATTTAATCTTACTTTTAATATTATAGCCGAATCTTGCATTATTCTATTATTTAAGAAACCTTCCCCAATTAATGCGAAATCTAATGCTTTAGCAAAATCTTTTAAATTGTAAAAGGCATTATCATTAACTTCAATTTGGCTCTCTAATTCCGGATTCATATGACTTGCTAAATATTCATTAATTAATACACTTTCACCAAATTCACCTTTATTGTCAATTTGAAAACAATTTGCAAATCTTCTTGTATAACCAATTCCCTTAAGTTCCGCATTAACATTAAATTCATTAGTAGAACAAGATGCTAATATTTGGAATATATCATTCTTTTTACCAGAAGCATTTTGATTAGAAAATAATACACTTTGTATAGCTGATGCAATCAAATGATTTTTAAGTTTATTAACATTATCATTATTTTCACTAAATATTTTAGCAAGTTTACTAGCTCTTTCTATAATTGTTAATTGACTGTGATTTTCAGCATTTAAAAGTAATGCTAAATCATCATTAGAAAGTAAATAAACAGGAATTTGTAATAATTCATCCCCCTGTTCAACAGGATTAGTCGTAATAAACTTATATTGATAATTCGGATTTATTTGATTAATGCTTTTAAATGCATTTTTATATTCTCCATAAGCATCAAATATAAATAAATTCGCATTATAAGTTAAAATTTTTGGATTTAAAAATATATTTTGGATTATTCTTGATACTGAACATGATTTACCAGAACCTGAATTACCAAATATAGCCATATGATTAGAAAATAAGTCATTTATACCAGCATATATCTTACGATTTTCATATATAGGACTCTTGCCAATATATAAACTCTTTTCATCATCTTTACCCATAATAATATCTAATTCTTCATTATTAATTACTCTTATTGTACTATTTAAAGTCGGTTTCTTTATTGTACCAGCAATAAACCTAGTTCCTACAAATTCACCAAGTAATTCAATTTTAATAGATTCTTCATCTATATTTTTAACCTCACCTAAAAGTTTAGTACTATCATTTTCAAACACAACATGTAAATTCATTAAATTTTGAATAACACTTGCTTCTTTATTAATTGCAACAATAACAATATTATCACTTATAAATTTAATTTTTCCAAACACATTAATCTACCTTCTATTCTATAAAAAGTATAACATAAAAACAAAATAAAAAAAATCAAAATAATTCATACTCCCATATTTTTACAAATAACTACAAACTCTACACATCATAGAGTGTACAATTAAACGTACTATGTTATCATCTAATTACCAGGGAGGCATTTATAATGAATAATATAGAATTAGAACTATTAGAAGGAGTAAAAGAAGTAGAACAAATTAAAGAAATGTATAAATTTATATCAACTTATAATGCGTATAAACTTTTATTAGCACATTGTAAAAATAAAGAATATAATTTTCATATATTTTATCCAGACACTGAATTTTTCCCTCCAGAATGTTATCAAAAACAAGTTTATGAATTACTTTCATTATTTAAGGATAACGAATTATTATATTTGAATTCATCAGATTCTATTAAGAAAATTATATCTTTCTTAATAGATAGTAACACCCTTTTAGTAATTTATCCTTTTAAACTTAATTTTTCTATTTATAAAGAAGTTATTGATTTAGAATATGAAATTATAAAAATTAACAATAACAAAGCAACAAATATTGAATATCAATCCATCAATGAAAGCCCACGTTATTATGTATTCAACAATGTCGATGAAATTATAAATACATTTGCTCCGTGGGATTATCTATATAATAATGAAATAATAATAACACCAGGATATTACTTAAATGATAAACTACCATATTATAATAATATTGATATTAATGATATTTTAAAAATTCAATCAATAGATGTAATTCATGAAAAGATTAAATCAGTTAAAGATGCTAAAATGAAAGTATTAAAAAAATTATAGACCAGTTATCTATAATTTTTATTTTAATTTATCTTTTAATATTTCATTAACTTTAACCGGATTTGCTTTTCCTTTAGTTTCTTTCATAACTTGTCCAACAAAGAATCCAAATAAATTAGTTTTCCCATTATGATAATCTTCTATTTGTTTTTGACTATTTGCTAAAATATTATCTACAATTTTAATTAATTCACTATCATCAGATATTTGAACCATACCTTCATCATTAATTATTTTATCAGGTTCTTCTCTTCTTTCTAAACATAAATTAAATAATTCTTTAGCTTGCTTAGAAGATATTTTATTCTCACTTAAATTGCTAATAATAACACTTAATCTACTAGGCGTTACAAAGCATTCATCTATTTCAATATTTTCTTTAGAGATATATCCTAATATAGTTGAAATAATCCAGTTAGCTGCTATTTTAGCATCAATTCCTAATTTAATACATTCTTCAAAGTATAAAGCAATTTTCTTTTCTTTAACTAATATATTTGCATCATAACTAGATAAATTATACTCAGTCATATAATTATTTTTACGTTCATAAGGAAGTTCTGGTATTGATTTAAATATTTTTTCTTTCCATTCTTCATTTATTTTAATTTTAGGAATATTAGGCTCTACAAAATACTTATAGTCAATCGCATCAACTTTAGAACGCATTCTAATTGTTGTACAACTTACATCATCAAATCTTCTTGTTTCTTGTTCAATTTTATCTTGTTCACCATTCTTAATTAGATCTAGCTGTCTTTGAACTTCATAATTTATAGCATCCCTAACTCCACTAAATGAATTAACATTTTTAATCTCAACTTTGGTTCCAAGTTCATCCGTATTACTTAAAGAAATATTTACATCACATCTAACTTGTCCTTTTTTAGAATCAGCATCAGATATTTCTGTATATTGATAAATACTTCTCATATATTCTAAGAAAGTAATAACATCGTTTACATCATGAAAGCAAGGTGTTGTAACAAGTTCTAAAAGAGGTACTCCTGCTCTATTATAGTTAATTTTACTTGCCTTCTCTTCATGCGTCATCTGAGCTGAATCTTCTTCTAAATGAATATTATCAATTCCAACTTTAAATACACTTCCATCTGCTCTTTCAATATCAATAAATCCATCATATCCAATTGGAGCAGGTATCGTATTTTGTGTTATTTGATATCCTTTAGGTAAATCAGGATAGTAATAATTCTTTCTTTCAAAATATAAATATTCAGGTTGTTTACAATTTAGAATCTTACTCATCATAAGACCCATTTCAACACATCTTTTATTTACTACTGGAAGAGTTCCCGGAAAAGCCATATCAACAGGTCTAACATTTATATTAGGAGTATCAGAATAACCATTCTTAGCACTTGAAAATACTTTACTATTAGTTTTAGAAACCTCACAATGCATCTCAATTCCAATAGTTATTTTATAATCATTCATGATTTACCTCCTTAGCAATTTGATTTTTATAAGGCATAACACTTTCTAGAGCATAAGCAATATTTAAAACATTTTGATCATCGTAGCAATTACCAGTAATATTTACACCAACAGGTAAATTATCTATAAATCCATCCGGAATAGTTATAGAAGGAAATCCTCCAAAATTACCAACTTGTAAAAATTCATCAAGTACAGAAGTATTTTCATCTATCATATCTAAAGATCCATCAATATGTTTAGCAGCACCTACTCCAACCGGCATAATCATTGCATCATACTCTTCAAAATAATCTTTCATTATATCAACAATTAATCTTCTAACTCTTTGAGCATTAATAAAATATCTTTCTTGATTTTCTTTTTGTAAAACATAAGATCCAATTATAAATCTACGTTTAATTAAAGAAGAAAAGTTCTTAGTACGATAATTCTTCATCATTTCAATGTAATTTTTACCATCTTCTCTAGGTCCAAAAATAAATCCAGTTAAATTAGACATATTACTTGTTGCTTCAGCACATGATAATACGACATAAACTGATGGTAAGGCATTAAGAATCTTTTTATCAATAGAAACACCTGTAACACTTGCTCCTATTTCTTCTAATTTTTTAATTATTTCATGATATATTTCTAAATGTTTTTTAAGTTCATTATTCATATTAGGATAATTTTCTTCATCAATTAATTCCTTAATATAAAATAATTTTTTACCTTTAATATTTTTATCTAAATTGTCATATAAATGTATATTTGTTGAATCAAATGAAGTCATATCATTTTTATCAATGCCTTTCATATTATCTGTAACAATTGCTACATCTTCAACACATCTAGTTAAAACTCCACATGTATCTAAACTTGAAGCAAAAGGAAATAATCCATATCTAGAAATCATACCATAAGTAGGTTTATATCCAACAATTCCGCAATAAGCTGCTGGCTTACGAATTGAATCACCAGTATCTGATCCTAGTGCATAAGGATAAACTCCTGCCGCAACCGCGCAAGCTGATCCAGCTGATGATCCAGCACACATTCTTGTTCTATCCCATGGATTTAATACTGTGCCTGTATGACAAGTTGTTCCCGTTCCACCCATTCCAAATTCATCAAGAGCTGTTTTATTAGTTGGAATAGCACCAGCTTTATACAAATTACTTACAGCCGTAGCATCAAAAAACGGAACATAATCTTTTAAAGTATTAGATGAACCAGTTGATAATATTTCCTTAGTTGAATAATTATCTTTAATTCCAAAAGGTATACCAGAAAGTAAATTATCAGTAACATTACCTCCTTTAGCATCATCTAAAATAGTTACAAAAGCATTATATTTATTTTCTACTTCATGAGACATTTTAATAGATTCCTTAACAAGTTCATTACTAGTAACTTTACCACTTATTAAATCCTCATGTAATTCTTTAATAGTTTTATTTAGCATTATTTACACCACCTTTGGTAAAACTACTGAAGCACCATCATTTAGATCAGAGTTAGCAAGTAATTCTTCTCTTGGAATAGACTCTTCATAAACATCTTCTCTTAATTCAGCATAAAAATCATCAAGAGCGTGAGTCATAGGTAAAACTTCGCTTATATTTTCAATCTCATTAATTTTATTAATATTTTTATCTATAATTTCAAACTCATCAAATACCATATCAGTTTCTTCATCAGTTAAACCAATCATCAGTAAATCAGCAAGTTTTCTTATTTTTTCTTTTGTAAAATCCATAAATCCTCCTTAACTTAAAGAAAAAAGAATAAATATTCTTTCTCCTATGGATATAATCTATTAGGTCCTCTAAAGATAAACTGTGCATCCCTAATATGGTCAAGTCCTAATAACAATAATGTTAATCTATCCACTCCAATTGCAAATCCGCCATGAGGTGGCATGCCATATTTAAAGAATTGCATGTAAAATTCAACATCTTTAATTAATCCTTTTTCATCCGCATTATGTCTTAAATGATCATATCTATGTTCTCTTTGTGATCCACTAGTTATTTCCATACCTCTCCATAATAAGTCATATCCTTGAGGAACATCATTTTCATCTCTCATATGATAGAAAGGTCTTTTAGCTTTACTATAATCAGTTATGAATAAGAATTCAGAACCATATTCTTCCATTGCAAATTTACAAGCTAACTTCTCAGTTTCCGCATTTAAATCTCCAATATCATGTTCCGGTATTTTATAACCATATCTTTTTTCTAATTCCTTATATAAATCAAATAACTTAATTTTAGGAAAAGCCTTATTAGGAACAATAACTTCTTGTCCAAATCTTTCTTTAATTATATCTCCAAAATTTTCTTTTAATTTTCCAAGTGCATAAGTAAGCATTTCTTCTTCTAAATGCATAACATCTTCATATGAATTAATATAAGCAAATTCAAGGTCAAAAGATGTAAACTCAGTACAATGTCTATTAGTGTTAGAGTTCTCTGCTCTAAATGCCGGAGCAACTTCAAAAACTCTTTCTAAACCAGAAGCAATAGCCATTTGTTTATAAAATTGAGGACTTTGAGCTAAATAAGCTTTATCATTAAAATATTTAACTTCAAACACAGATGAACCAGATTCAGAAGCAGTACCTATAATCTTAGGAGTATGAATTTCAGTAAAATCTTGATTATATAAATAATCTCTTAAATATTTAACAAACGCACTTTGAATAGGAATAATATATTCTTTAGCATCACATCTTAAATCAATCCATCTATAATCTAACTTCTTATCAGGTAATGCATTTTCTTCAATTGGGTAAGCTTCTGCTAGTGATAAAACCTCTACATCATCTGGCAAAAATTCCTTACCACCATCTTTAACATATTCACTCATAACCATTTTACCAGTAAATGATACAAAAGAACCAGTTGTTAAAGCAGCACATTTCTCAGCAAGTTCTTCTTTAATCTTATCAACTGAAACTTGAATATATCCAGTTCTATCTTTTAATTTAATAAAAATCATATACTTAGTATTTCTAATAGTTTTAATCATTCCTGAAATTTTAGATAATTCATTCTCTTCTAAATTTTTAATTAATACTCTTTCCATAAAAAATCCTTTCTAAAAATTAAAATTCACAATTTCCTGGTGTTCTTGGATAAGGAATAACATCACGAATATTATCAATACCTGTAATATAAATAAGTAATCTTTCAAATCCCATACCAAATCCAGAATGTATACAAGTACCATATTTTCTTAAATCTAAATACCAAGAAAGTTCTTCTTTATTCATTCCTAGTTCATCCATACGTTTAACTAATTTTTCATAACTTTCTTCTCTCTGAGATCCACCCATCAATTCACCAGCACCTGGTACTTCTAAATCAACAGCAGCAACTGTTTCTCCATCTTCATTTTGTTTCATATAAAATGCCTTAATATCTTTTGGCCAATTCTTAATAAATACTGGTCCATTAAAGTATTCAGTAATATATTTTTCATGTTCTTTAGCAATATCTTCACCATATGCTGGCTCAAATTCCCATTTAACATCAGCATTTTTTAAAATAGTAATAACATCTTTATGATCAATTCTTGTAAATTTACTATTAACTAATCTAGTTAACTTATCTATTAATCCTTTTTCTACAAATTGATCTAAGAATTTCATTTCATCTTTCGCATTTTCTAAAACATAACTAACAACATATTTAAGCATATCTTCCATAATGTCCATATCGCCTTCTAAATCACAGAAGGAAATTTCCGGCTCAATCATCCAGAACTCAGAAGCATGAACTTTCGTATTTGAATTTTCTGCTCTAAAAGTAGGACCAAAAGTATAAGTTTTCTTAAACGCTGTTGCAAATGTTTCAGCTTCTAATTGGCCACTAACAGTTAATCCCGTTGTTTTACCATAAAAATCTTTTTCCGGTTCATATTTACCACTTGATGCTATACGATTTAAATCAAGAGTTGTAACTTGGAACATTTCTCCTGCTCCTTCACAATCAGAACTTGTTATAATTGGAGCATGAAAATATACATAATTACGATCTTGAAAATATTTATGAATTGCCATAGCAGCAACACTTCTTACTCTAAATACCGCATTAAATAAATTAGTTCTAGCTCTTAAATGACCTACTTCCCTTAAAAACTCTCTAGTATGTCTTTTAGCTTGAATTGGATAAGTTTCATCAGCAAGTCCAAGAATTTTAATACTTTCTGCTTTAAGTTCAAAATCTTGACTTCCACTAGATTCAACAATAGTTCCGGCTACTTCTAAACTAGATCCAACAAGTACTTTATTAATTTCTTCATAATTACTTAAACTAGTATCATAAACAACTTGTAAAGTATTAATAGTTGTTCCATCAGATAGTACTATAAAAGCAAAATTAGAACTCTTTCTATGATTTCTAACCCATCCTGAAATTGTAACTTGTTTTCCAATATAACTTTCTTTAAATAAATCTTTTATATCCATTATTAACATCTCCTATAATTTCATATCTAAATAATCAGATAAATCATTAATATTAACTTTTTCTTCTTCTTTAGTAACATTATCCTTAACGTTTACCATCATATCTTCTAAATCTTTATCATTTAATATAACTAAATATTTCGCATTAAATCTATCAGCTGCTTTAAATTGTCCTTTTAATCCTTTTCCTAAATAATCCATCTCAGTTGTAAATCCATTTAGTCTTAAGTTCTGAGCAATATATAAAGCCGTATCTTTTTCAGTATCAGAAACATACATAATATATACATCAACGTCATTATTAACTGGAATATTTACATGAGCCATATCTAAACACATCATCAATCGATCAAAACCAATCGCAAATCCGACTGCAGGAACACTTGGACCATCCAAACTTTCTACTAAATTATTGTATCTTCCGCCACCACCAATTGCTAGCGTATCAATTCCATCAATGTTTACATTAATTTCAAATACTACATGATTATAATAATCAAGTCCTCTAACTAAATTAGTGTTTTCCTCATAATTTATTTCTAATAAATCAAGTTCTTCTTTTAACTTATTATATCTATTTAAACTTTCTTCATTTAAATAATCAGCTATCTTAGGAGCATTCTTAATTATGTCTTTATCTCCATCAACCTTACAATCAAGTATTCTTAAAGGATTAGTTTCAAATCTTCTCTGACAATCTTCACATAAATCTTTAATATGAGGTTTTAAATAATTAGTTAAAGCATCATGATATTTTTCTCTTGATTCTCTATCTCCTAAAGTATTTATTTTAATAACTGCATCAAGTCCTAATAAATTGAAAATATTATAGCATAAAGAAATAACCTCAACATCACTAGCAATATCATCAGATCCAATCATTTCTACACCAAACTGTGTAAACTCTCTATTTCTTCCTGATTGTGGTCTTTCATAACGATACATCTTCTCATTATAATAAACTTTAACTGGTTCAGTCATATTACCATATAATTTATTTTCAATAAACCATCTAACAATTCCCGCAGTTCCTTCTGGTCTTAAAGTTAAATTTCTATCTCCTCTATCTTTAAAATCATAAGTTTCTTTACTAACTAAATCACTAGTTTCTCCAGCACTTCTATGAAATAAACTTGAATCTTCAAATACCGGAGTCTCTACATTAACAAAATTATATTTTTGACATATTCCTTTAATAATATCATTAACATACTCTCTTTTCTTAGCATCAAGCCCATAAACATCATAAGTTCCTTTTGGTTTAGTAATCATTTAAATCATCCTTTCTTAAAATAAAAAACAAGGAAATAATAGTTAAGGGCGAAACATATCCGCTGTGCCACCTTATTTCACTTGTTAAAGCCTTTATTAAACTTATATCGTAGTTACCCGGATTATTTTCTATAAAGAATGTCTCATAATTATTACATATTAAGTATTTCCACCAACTAACTCTCTCTTTAAATATATTACCTAATAATTACTTCTTCTTTAATAATCAACTATACTAATATTTTACTTAAAATAGCCCATAAAGTCAAACTATTTTTCACCTAAACTAAATAAAAATTAGTTATATTTCAAACTAATTCTTATATAAAATTATTTAATATCTATTTCTTTAAATGCAAGCCTTTATTATATTCATCTTCCAATTTTGTTAGTAATAATGAAATATGTTCTAATTTATCATCTATTTCTTTCTTTTGGTCTAAAAGATTTTTTTTACAAATAAGAAAATTTTCCTTAATATTAGTAAAATTATTAGCTCGATATTCTATTGCTCTTTGGATTTCAACTTTCAAAATAGCATTAAATATATTTTTAAATTCATCATTTACATTAAAATTAGATACATATTCCCAATATTTATTAATTATATCATTCATTTTTTCATTAAATAAATTATAACTTTGTTCGAAAGCAGTAGATTTTCCAAAATTATCCATAGCGTAATAAACTTCAAATATTTTAAAATACATATCTAAACTGGCATTATGTTTAAAATCTAATATATCCCCTTTGTATACAGCTATAGCATGAATTTGATATAAAATAACTTTTGATACATCATAAGAATTTCTTGCTAAAAAAGAAATTTTACTATTATCAGGTGTATAAAATTCAATTTCATGATTCACATCATAATCACTATCTCTTAATCTTTGTAAAAGTTCATTAATACCAATTTTTTGTAGTTCTTCATCTAATATTTCAACACTATTATTATCATTAAATAATATTTTAAATTCCATGACCATTCGCTCCCTTAAATTTTTATCTTCTTTTACCTTTGTTTTCTTTTTCTGCATACAACATCATTTCCATTAATTTAGAAGTAAGTTCTTTTCTTGAAGAACACATATAAGTATGGTTCATAAATTCTCCTACTGTTGTATTTGATGATGTTTCTAAAAAAATTGCATAATCACTAATTTTGCCAAGAATGCTTATTAAAGCATTTTGTTCATTCTTTTGTGAATCTAATTTTTCTAATTTATTTTTTAGTTCTTTATATGATTCTTCATTAAGGTCACTTTGATTAATCCAATTACGTATTAGTCTTTGACTTTCTCTAAAATATAATTCGTTAAGTCTATCGCTATGCTTTTTATCTAAAATAAAATAAGCTTCTCTAACATACTTTCCTTGCTCATCGAAATAATAAACACTAAAAGAAATAATATCATCTAGATTCAAAAATAATCTTTCAGAATTTCCTCTACAAGAATCAGAATATACTTTACCATCTAATCCAACATAATCATATGTAATAATCATATTATTCACAATAATTCCCCCTTAAATTACTAGTATTATAGCATACTTCTTATATAATTTCAATCTTTTGTTCGTTTCTGTTCAAATTAGGTTTTATTTTTTAACCATTTCTTTCTTACCACTATCAATCACATTATGCTTATCTACTAAATTAGGAACAGATATATTCCTAATCTTATCATATAAATATATCAACTCATAATAATTTAATTTTTTATGTAAACTTATTCTTATATTAAGTTCATTTAGAATTGAAGGAAGGTAATTTTCTTCTATATCGCTATCTGGCTCTATAATATTATTTGTTAAAACCTCGATATAACAATTATATAAAGGATTATATGTACATAAAAAATAGTTTATTCTTTCTTTACCCTTAGCACTTATCAAATATAAATCAGATACTCTATATTTTTTTGTTTTTTCATTAATTAGTTTTTTTGCAGAATATACGTTTTCATCAAGAACGTTAAATATAAAATCATTATTTTCTTCTCGCAATAAAGAATTCATTGAAAAGTCTTTATATTCACTATTTGCTTGTCTAATTTGCTTTATTACTTCTTTTGCCGTTTTTAATGCCTCTTTATCATTTAAATTTCTTAAATATAAAGTAATATTTTTAATGCAATCAATAACGCCTCCGACTTTACCATTATAAAATGATTCACGTCCAATAGTTAAAACAATAGCATAAGTATAATTTTTTAAATATAAATTTGTAGTTCTAACAATATCATCTTTTAAATAATAGTCATATATTTCACTTATATCATTATTGGAATCAATAAAACCATCGGTTATTATTTTAGTATCATAAGAAATATCCTCAACAACTTGTCCAAATATTTCTAACTTATATATTTTTTGTATTTGTTTTAATTGACATCCATCTTTTAATTCATATATCTTCACGATATCACCCTTTCTGTATTGATTAAATAACAAAATTTATCTGGTTTTAATCTTTGCACCATTATAATATTTCTTTTTCTTTTTATATGCATAATAAATAATTGAACTATCAGTAATATCAAGAGGTATATAATCAAATGTATTACTAAAAACCTCATGTTCTATATTAAATCCTGAAAAGAACTTAAAATGAGACATAACAATAATTCCATCATCAGTTAACAAATCATCTAAATTATCACGTATATCAATAATCCTAGATTTACTATTTCTATTATAATCCATAATATTAGATAAAAAGATAACATCATATTTCTTATCAGAATTAAATCCATTACATACATTCATATGTTTAAATTGTAAATTATAACCATATAAAATACTTGAAACATCGCCTAAATTATCTTCATAAATCATCTTCTTAGCAGCTATATCAATAAATAAATTATCGTAATAATATAAATGATCTTTCTTACATCTTGAAAGATTAAAAAAATACTTCCAAAATAATACGCTATCTTTTTCACATTGATTATCTGTTTTAATAGAGGAAATAATTTTAAATATATCTTGAGTACATATTTTACCTGCATCAACATAGCCATTTTGAATGAGCCATTTTCTTAAAAAATAATATCTATAAGTAATACTATTAATATCAAATGTTTCTATATTTCCTGCTTCTTTAAATAATGCTGAAAATAAATAATCAGAAGAAGATAAAACAGATAATATATTTTTATCACGAACATCAATAATTTCAAATAAACTTTTTAAATCTTCATTTGTTCTAGAATATAAATAAGCAAATGTATCTCCCTTTTTATCATTAAAAATATAATTTAAATCACTTTTAATAGTATTCATAAAATCCCCCTTTAATAATTTTATAAGCTATTATGATTTCAAATTTGCAAAAATTAATTATAATTTCCTTAAAACCTGAGATATATTCTACCATAAAATCTTAAATGATGCAACCATTTGTTCTATTCTATTTAAATATAATAGCAATTTTACGCTTGATCATTTATTCCATCAAAAAAACACAATTAAGTGTTCTTAAAATTATAAATTTTTATCTAGATATTTCTTTAAATTTTCCGCTACATTTAAAGGAACTATTTCAGCTATTTCTTGTAAACTAGCTTCCTTTATCTTTTTAGCACTACCAAACTTTTTAATTAATTCTTTTCTTCGCTTTTCGCCAATACCGGGAATATTATCAAGTAAACTTTGAATAGATCCCTTACTTCTTATTTGTTTATGATAAGTAATTGTAAATCTATGAACTTCATCTTGCATTCTCGTTAAATAATGAAACAAATTACTAGTTCTATCAATGTCATATAACTCTAAAGTATCACCATCTAATAAATCATTAGTTTGATGCTTATCATTTTTAACTAACCCACATACTTTAATATTTAAATTTAAACTATTAAGTACTTCCTTAGCCGCTCTAATTTGGCTTATTCCACCATCAACCAAAATTAATTCTGGTAAATCTTTATCAATTAATCCATGATAGTATCTTCGGTATATTACTTCTTTCATCGTGTTATAATCATCATTTTTATCATCCATTATCTTATATTTACGATACTTAGATTTATCAGGCATTCCATTAACAAAAACTACCATTCCCGATACTGCATAAGTACCAAATAAATTAGAATTATCAAATATATCAATTCGGTTAATACTAATTCCAAGTAGTGCTGATAACTCATCATTAGCCCCACTAGTTTTATTTAATTTTTGCTGATATCTTTCAAAATTATTATCTAAATTAATTTCCGCATTCTCTTTAGCCATATTAAGAAGCTTTCTTTTGCTACCCTTACTAATTCTTATAAACTTAGTATCAATTATCTCTTTTAAAATATTATCATCCACCTCATCAGGAAGTAATATCTCTTTAGGTATTTCCTTTTTATTATAAAACATTGCAATATAATACTCTAATTCTTCTAAATAATTCTCCATTACTGGATATATTTCACTATTAGCACCTATCAATTTACCATTCCTAACAAACAAGATTTGTAATGACAAAAAACCATTTTTAAAAGCATAATTAATTACATCTAAATTTTCACTTGGATTAAGTTCAACTTTTTGTTTTTCTAATACAACAGTCATATAATCAAGTTCTTTTTTAAGCTCTAGTGCTAGTTCATAATTCATAGCTTCAGAATAAGCTTCAATCTTTTCTTTTAATTTACTCTTAATAATATCTTCATTACCCCTTAAAAAAGATAAGATATCTTTTTCCATTTCATCAATCTTTTCTTGATCAATATCTTTTTTACAATAACCTAAACATTCATGAATGTGATAGTACAAACATACATCTTTAGGCATTCCTTCACACTTCTTTAAAGGATATAATCTATTTATTAAATTAACTATTCTTCTAGCCGCATAAGCATTAACATATGGTCCAAATAAATATTTATCTTTTCTATTTTTAACCTTTAAATATCTAACTACTTTAAGAGAAGGATAAGGCTTTCTACTATATTCGATATAAGGATAACTCTTATCATCTTTAAGTAAAATATTATACTTTGGATTATACTTTTTAATTAAATTAATTTCTAATATAAAAGACTCTAACTCCGTATTAGTAACTATATACTTAAAATAAGCAATATTTTTAACTAGTTCCGCAGTCTTACCAGTTTGAGTTCTATTAAAATATGAACTTAATCTTCTCTTTAAATTCTTAGCCTTACCAACATATATAACTATATCATTTTTATCATACATTTGATAAGATCCCGGCTTAGTTGGAACTAACTCTAATTCTTCTTTAAACATAAACTTCACCTCTTATCCATTACACAATACCATATTATTTAATATGTTCAACTAACTTAGAATAATCCACACTTTCAAGTTCATTAATAAGTTCCTTAAATGCTTTGCCCATTTCAGTTTCATCTAAACCTTTTACATGATCGTTTATTAAATAACTTGTTCTATTAATATCTTTAATTAATTCTTTATCATTTATCTTATATAAATAAGGCGCAAGTAATATCGCATAACAATAAGGAATATTAAATAATAAATAATCATATATTTCATCTTTCTTAGATTTTATAATTTCAATATATTCATCAAATTTAGAAATTAAAATATTTTGGATATTATTTGGCAAACCACTTACTTTACTTATAAAATCATTTTTATTTATATCTAAATATTGAATACCAAACAACGGAACACTATAAGTTTTCATTAAAAAATAAATAAAATAGCATTTATAAGCATTTTCAGTTAAATACATAACTTTATTATAAAATATCATATGAGCATCCTGAATACAATAATTATATTTCATTAAAAATTTATATAAATATAACTCAAAAGTAATAGGTGTTGTTTCTGTAAAATTTACAGCAGTTGAATTGTTATAATCACAATATGTATAATCTATTTTATGACCAAATTCATGCACCAAATCAATAATATCAGTCATATCATTACAATATTCCAAATTTATTCTACCATCTTCAATATACATACAACTTCCATCATGAGAATATTTATTCTCGTTATATTTAAATTCAAAACTATATTTATCAAACTTCATCATATTTACAAAAGCATTATATAACTGTATATCATACGATTTAAAAAAATCTCCTACTATATCAATTGAATCATTTAGAGGAATATAATAATAAGTTGGTTCATCAATATATTTTAATTCAGTAGGTCCATTAACCATTATACGATACATTAATTCTCCAAAATTTGAAATATTATAAATTTTTAGTGGTAAATTTAATTCAGAATTTACTTTTAATAATTTACTAATATAACTGTCAAAACTTTTACTTACCTCTTTTATATCAAATGTTGGAACTATTACATCATCATTATAACTAGCCTTATTAATATCAGATATTAATTTTTTATCATTCTTATTTAACAAATAAGTTCCTAAATATAGCCCTAATAAATAGTTATAATTTCTTTTGATGAAATGTTTCGCCATTAATCCATCATTTTTTATTCTTTCATCAAACAAATGATAATATTTTAAAAATAAATCTTTATAAGGACTATCTAATTCATTTACTTCTTTTTCAATAAACTTTTGATACTTACCTTTAGGTAATAAATTAATTAGCTCAACTCCTGAAATACTTCTTTTAAAGGAATAATATTTAACATAAATCGCATCAAAAAAATAATTTTTTAATTTATTAAATATATAATTATTACTATCTAATAAATGTATTTTATTATCTGATAAGTAATTATGTAAAAATAGTTCTATTGTAATTGAAGATGTTTCTGAATATATAGAATTTTCTTTATTTTTAGCCTTAGTAGCATCAACATAATGCATAAATTCATGAACAATAGCAAATACATCTTCAATATTATTTTTAACATTAATTGTTATTTTATTACTATTAGAATTTAAAGAACTAGAATTATTTGATAATTCATTAGAAACAAATATTATACTTTCACGATTAAAACTCATAACATTCATAAAAATATTATATAATTCTTTATCATATTCATTTAAAAAACAACAAACTATATCTAATGCTTCACTAATACTAATATGTTCAATATATTCTTTATCATCGTTTGCTAAATCAATATCATTAAAAGATTTATAATACAAATTAATAAAATGATTAATTATATACTCTTTATTCATACTAGTTCCCTCATATCTATTAATAATATAGCATATTTATAATATAATTGATATAATAAACGAGAGGTAATAATTATATGAAATTATTAAATACGAGTTATATTGAAATTAAAAAATCTAAATTTTATGGTTATTTATATGAATTAGATTCCATCGAAGACGTAAAAATAATACTAAATAACCTTAAAGAAGAAAATAAAGGATATAGACATATTCCCTATGCTTATTATTTTAATAATACAGCAGGCAAATCAGATGATAAAGAACCAGGAAACATTTCAATATCATTTTTAAATAACTTAGAAAGAAATAATTTAAATAATCATTTAATTGCTGTTGTAAGATTCTATGGTGGAACAAAATTAGGTGCATCTAACTTATCTAGAACATATGGTAAATGTGCAAGTACATGCATAAATAAATAAAAATCACATAATCTTTATTAGGTGATTTTTTTGAATTATATAATTAAATATTTAAAAACATTAGCAATACCCTTTATTTCTTTAATAATTATGTCTATCTTATTTAGTATAACAAATCTTTTAGGATTTAAAACCAATAATATATTTATTTTAATAGCAATGTCCATAGTTATGTTTATATCAGGATATCTATTAAGTAAAGAATTTACTAAAAAGAAATACGTTCACGGCTTAATATTTGGAATTATTACATCTATACTATATTTGCTTCTAAGTTTAATATTTCATAAAGAATTAACTTTTAACACCTTTGTCTATTACATAGTAATAACAGCATCTTCAATGTTAGGATCAATGTTATCTAACGTTCAAAAATAAAAGAAATGTATACATAAAAATGTATCATTCCTTTTTTAATCTAAAGTATTATCAATAGAAGAAGAAACCTGATATGGAAAGTCATATAAAAATTCTTTAAGTTCTTTTTCAATATATCTTATTTCTTCATTATCGATATTTTCAGATAAATAAACTTGGGTGTTTGCAATAGATTTATTTGGATCAAATCTATTCATTTTATTTATATGGTCTTCATCACTATAACTCATAAATTTCATAATGTTTTTTAAAGTATCATAATATTTATATATCAAATCTTCAAATTGTATATTCATAACAAATTTTTTATTGTATTCTTTAACGTTTTTTCTAATTTCTCTATATTGTATGCAAAATTTTTTAACATCAAAAGAATAAGGAACACTAATACCTTTTTTACTCCAAACATATTTATTTAAAACAAATAAATCTCTAGGATCACGATCTACAATAAACATTTTCGTATTATTATCAAAATAATTATCAATTCTCCAAGCATTATGTGGTAGCAATAATTGATCAAGTAATATATCATCATCACTTTTATCTATTTCATAAATAACATTATTAATAAATATTTTAGATTTTTCATAAAATGTATTACTATCAATATACGATAAAAACATTTTATCATAAGTCAAAACTTTTTTATTTTTAAATTTATTATTAAATATTTTATTCAATATATAAAAATATATGTATTTTATCATACCAACTTTAGTTGGCTTTTCCTGATAATACCAAAAATTATCAGTTTTAAACAATGTTATCGAATTAATATATTCGTCAACAATATTCATAAAATTTTTCCCAATGACATTTTTATAATTACCAGGCCACCAAAATTTCACATCATATAAATCTTTCATTGTATTTCTAAAAGCGTGTAATGCTTCATCACTACGCATTGAATTATTTCCAATAAGTAATTTATCTTCTAAATCAAATATTCCACCTGGGCAATGTAAAAATATATATTCAAAGTCTTTATATTTATTATTAACTGATTTAAATTCACTTAATAAATCAGTCATTGCAGAAGAGCCAGTTCCCATATAACCAGCAGTAATTAAAATTCTTTTCATCTTTATTCCTTATCAATTATACTTTCTATATTTTTTATTTGATTTATTAAAGTAAAGTTTTCAGCATGTTTTTTTGAATCTCTACTCATAACATCATATAGCTTTTTATCCTCTAATAATTTAATTGCATATTTGCATAACATTTCATTATCATTACTAACAAATCCACATTTATTACTATTAGACATCTCTTTAGTTCCCGCAACTTCAGTGCTTATAAATGGTTTACCTAAAATCATTCCTTCCATTAAAACTGTTGGAAATCCTTCAGAATAAGATGTCAAACACATAATTTTTGTGCTATTTATTATTGGATAAGGATTATCTTTATAACCATACAAAATAACATTATCGCCTAGTTCATACTCATCAATCATCTTTTTAATATTTTCCTCTAATTTACCAATTCCAAGCATACCAGCCATAATATCATTTTTTACCTTTTTAATATTTTTAATTATTTCAATAAATTTCGCCGGATTTTTATTTTCATCAAATCTACCACAATAAAGAATATCAATATTTTCAGCTTTATAATCATTAATTTTATTTAAAATATTATTTTTATCAAATCCATTATAAATAAGTTCAACTTTATTTTTATATTCTGGATAAACATCAATAACTGAATCAAAAGTTTTATTAGAAATAGCAACAATTTTATTTATTTTATCATAATATTTTTTTTGTAATTTTTTTAATTTATCATTTTCTTTTAAATCAGTTACAGCTCCATGGCACCATCCTATTGTCTTAGCATTATAGTTAAGTAAAAAAGTAGGAATCAAATAATTAAATGCAATTTCAACATCATAATCTTTTTTTATGTACTTTTGTCTTAATAATTTTGGAAATCTATAAACTACTTTTTCTTTAATATAATTATTAACTCTATTAATAAAAGATCTATCAGTAATATCAATAATCGGATTTAATAAATTAATATTATCGTTTATCTCTTCTTTTTTTATGCCAGCATAAACATATTCTAAAATGTCAATTTCATATTTTGAAGGATCTAAATTATTAACAATATTTGTAAGTATTCTTTCGGCTCCACCACCATATGAATACGACCATATTATAAACAAAACTTTCTTTTTCATTTCATACCTCTAATTAAATCATAGATTGGTAACAAGAAATTATATTTCATAATTAGAATATGTAATCTTGTTTTAATTTTTTCTCTTTTTAAATAAGGATTTTTATACCATCTAGGATAATTATTTTTCAAAAATATTATAGAATCTTTTTGATATTTTAATTTTTGTCTATATTTAACGCTACCAAGTGTATTTACTATAAAAAATATATTATAAATAAATATTTTTTCTAATTCATTAATATATTTCTTCTTTTCATCATTTTTATCATAATAATCTTTTAAATTTTCTAATATAGGATATATATTAAATATTTTTTCATTAAAAGTATGCATTATTGAATTCTCTTGTTGACGATAATAATAAATATATTCATCAATAAATTTAATTTTATCAGTTAATAAATATAGTTTTGGAATAGTGCCCAAATCTTCATAAATTAGCCCATCAGGAAAAGAAATATTATTTTTTAAAAATAAATCTCTTCTTATTGCTTTGTTCCATTGTGCAGGTGCTGAAATCATAGCATTCTTTTTTATATCATCATTAACAAAATTAATCCCTATTTTTTTATTTTTAAAATCATCATTAAAATATTCATAAAAACTAAATATTAAAATATCTACTTTATCATTTATTGCGGCATCTATTTTTGTTAAAAAATCTTCACATACAAAATCATCACTATCAACTGCAAGTAAAAATTCACCTTTAGCATGTTTTATTCCACAATTTCTTGAACTACTAACTCCCCCATTTTTTTTAGTTATAATTTTAAAATTTTCTAATTTATTATTTTTTATATAATTATTTAATATATTTAATGTATCATCAGTTGATCCATCATTGATAAATAATACCTCATAATCTTTAAATAATTGATTTTTTAAAGATTCAGCACATTTTATAATAAATTTTTCTGCATTATAAGTCGGTACGATAATTGAATATTTATACATTCTTAACTCCTTTTTTATCAATATATTCTTTATAATTATGTCTTTTCAAAATTATTTCCTTTATTACAACCATTCCCATAGCCTGAATTAAATAAGCTAATAATACACCGCTTAATCCTAAATTTTGAATAGCAAAAAACAAGAATACCAAATATATTGAATTAACTACTATTAAAATAGGAATATTATACTTAACATATCCTAATGCCATAAACAAATTATGTGTTCCCATAGCTGCATTAGAATATGATATAAATGCTAAATACAAGCAAAAAGGAATAATATATAAATCAACATCATCTATAAATAAATGAAACCATAATTTATAAGTTAATAATGTTCCAACAAAGCATACTGCAAATATACCCAACATTAATTTCTTTAATTTTTTGGATAAATTTTTTGCTCCATCATAATCTTTATCTACAATTTTTAAATTCATTTCCGGATATATTATTTGATTAATAGGATCGCCAAGTTTATTAATTATAGTTCCTAATTTTTCAAATACACTATATGCTGAATTAGCACTAAATCCTAAATATTTGTTTATAATCAATTGAGTAACTTGATTAATAGGTAAATCTAAAGTAGATGTTAAATTACTGTATATGTTAAACATAAAAAATTCTTTCTTATATTTTAATTTTACTTTATAAAAATCTAGTAATCTATTTTCTTTTAAAACCTTTATAGTAAAATAAATTAATAATATATAATTTACAAAAGTTGCTATAACTTCAGCAATAAAAAATGTATCAAATCCACTTTTAGTTAAGTAACAATATAAATATAATGCAAATCTAACAACATTAGAAACAATTTGAGATATTACAACATAATTATACTTTTCATATGATCTCAAAACGCCAATTGTCGTACCTTGTAAATAAAAAATTTGTAATGCTAGATAAATAATTAAATATCTAGTAATATTAGTAGGCCAATTCATCCAACTTATTACAATATTTTTTAAAACAATTCCAAAAACAAACATTAAAATTAAAGATAATAAATCAAAAAGAAAAGACCATTTAATATATATTTTAATATTTTCTATATCATAATCTTTCTTTGCTTGAGCTAAATATTTAATTAGCGCTTGAAACGTTTTAAAAGAAAAGAAACTATAAAATAACGTTGAATATGTTTGTATAACTATAAGTACGCCATGCTGTTCAGATCCAATAGCTGATATAATCATTATAGTTGCAAACAAGCCAAATAGTGAAGATATTCCTTGACCAGTAAATATCATCAAAAAATTTTTAACAAGTTTTCTCTCTAAAATTTTCTTATAAATTTTCTTTATTTTTTCTTTCATTATTAGTCTCCTACATAATACAATCTATATCGATCAGTTTCATATACTAAATCCAAATGTTTTAATAAATCATTATATATTTTATTGGCTTCGATAAATCTAGCATCATTTACTTTTTCTTTATCAAATACGCAAACACCACCAATATCATCAATTACTTCATTATCTAAACATTTTATATCTACTGTTATTAAATTAACGCCTAAATATTTAATTGCATCATATAGTGTATCTCCATCTTGTAAATATTCTGTATTTATTATACCCTGATTAAGTCTATAAAGAGTTAACTGATAATAAGCATATTTTGTAAAACTTTCATTTGGTGTTAAAGAGATAAATCTATCATAGCTACTTACAATCTTAGGATTTAATATCCTCATATCACTATGATTTGAAGCAAGTACAGGATTACTAACATTATAATCATTCAAATATTTTTCAAGTTTAATATATGCAATAACATCTCGAGGTCTCATTCTATAAACTTTTTCTGATCCACCGGTTTGTCCAACTGTATAACTTAAAGACTTCAATTCTGTTAAAGAAATACCAACAATAAACATTATCATTAGAAAAGCTAAACATTTCTTCCACTTAAAACTATTAATAACAGGTTTCAAAATAATAAACATAACCAATGGATTAAATATTAACGGAAAAATTCTTGAAAAAACTTCTGAAGTCATTGTTGTAGAAATAAATGGAATTGCCAAAGGATTCAAAAAAATCAATCCAATTAAAACAATAAACCATATAACCTTTTTATCTGCAGATTCATATCTTCTTTTATAAACGTTAAATATAAGTAAATAGCACAAAATTATGTAGAAAATTGTAATAGGTATATAAGAATAATGAAATTTATAACTACCAAATAAAGGAAAAAAATCATTTATTAAAGTATTTATATAATATAATGTATCAATCTTAATACTAATACTAAATATAACCATAATTATTGATGCAATAACAGGAAAAAAAGATATTCCTAACAAAATAGGTTTAAAATATTTATTAAATTTATTTAAACTGATTAAATTATGTTTTTTAATTATAAATTTAAAATATATAATATATAATAGCATAATCATAATAAATATAAACATTGATATAAAATTATTATTTATTAAAAAAGCACTAATATATAATAAAGCAGGAAAACTTAATAACAAATAATCATTATAATTAATTTCAGAATTATTAATCATTTGAAATAATAACATTATAAACAATATAATGACTATATTAAACAAATTAAAACTTGCATAACTTAATAACGCAAAAAATAAAATCACTAACAAAAACTTATAATTTTTATGTTTATAAAAATTAAATACAACAAACATTAAAAAAGGATATATAACCGTCAAAGAACTAAATACTCCTGAATAACCAGTCATAAATATATTATTATAAATATTAGAATCAATTGGTAAATAAATTATATAAAATAAACCACATAAACCAAATAAAATTTTTTCTAATTTAGTTAATTCATTTTGTTTAATTAGACCTAAAAAAGTAAAAAATAAAATAGTAAATGTTGGAACAGACATAAAATAAAGCACAATTGAAACATAAGAAAATTTTAAACTAAATATATCTTTAAATATATTAAATATACTTATAAAAAAGCTTCCAATTAAATAATATCCCTGATACATATAATATTTAGATATAGAATTTACCTCTGTTCCTACACGAGGTTCTATTGAAAATAATTTATTCGTGTTAGCATTATGATACATTAAAGGCAAATAAAAACTATCATCATAATAGAAATATTCTTCAGGAACAGTTCTCATATACAAAAAGAAAAATATAAAGGCCATAAATAATATTCCCAAAATATATTTATCTTTATAAAAATTTTTAATTTTTTTAAAATATTTAATATCTAAAAATATTAAAAATAAAGTAATTGCTAAACCACCTATTGTTAAATACAAGCTTGGTAATTGCAAAATCATAGCAGGATAATACAATATTTGAAAAAGTGAAATAATCGAAATAAATCCTACACAAACTTTTAAATATTTATTAAATTCTAATTTTAATTTTTCTAATACAATATCGCCGAACAAGTAACACGTTGGTAATAAAATAAATAAAAAAGGTAAAAATATTAAAACTAATCTAATCATTTCTTATTCTCCTTATCTTTTAAGGCAATAAAATGATTTAGTTTTTTAACATTCTCATTTAACTTTGAATATTTAGTAACTATTTTCAAATTATAAATACTTAAAACTAAAATCACAAACACCAAAACAAAATTTGAAATACTTATAAAACCAAGTTTATCAGATATATAAGCAATCAATTTAGTAAATATGCTCATAAAAATACAAAGTAATGAAAAAATAATTGGAAATATAGCATCTTCTATATTTAAACTAGCTTTTCTAACTTGATAAATAGTATAGCCAAAATATAATAATGAAAAAATCATTAGTAATACTCTTAATGTTATATTCATTTTTTACTTCCTCCTAAATAGTTGAATAAATAAAATAGAAACGCAAATTCTTATCATATATTCAAAAGACTTAAAAGCATTTAAATAACTTGTTCCATACTCTCTTTCGCTCATTTCTACTTGAATTTCCTTAATTTTAAATTTTCTTCTTAATAAATAAACTAAACAATCAGGTTCTGGTGGATAATTAATATAATTAGCAAACTCTGGAATTAATTTCTTTGAATAAATTCTAAAACCAGAAGTTGGATCATTAATTTTCTTGCCAGTAGTTATTTTAATTAAAAAAGAAATTATACGACTTCCAATCATCCTTAAAGAAAATGGTTTTTTCTTTATTACATATCTTGAACCAATAACTATATCATTTCCTTTTTCCAATTCTTTAACCATTTCATTAATATATTTTGCATGATGTTGCCCATCACCATCAAATTGAACAACCGCATCATAATCATTCATAAGTGCATATTTAAATCCTAATTGAACAACGCTTGATAAGCCATAATTAATTGGTAAAGATAAATAATTAAAATTGTTATTAATACATAATTGTTCTGTATTATCACTAGAACAATCATTTATAATGATATAATCATATTCACAATTTTTTTCTATATCTTTAACTACTTTTTTTAAATTTAGTTCTTCGTTATATGCTGGGACAACAATCAAAACATTCATTATACTTCAACTCATTTCTATAAATGCATAAATTTTCCAAATAATTTAAGAATAACATAAATAATAGCATACATTTTTCTTTTAACAAGCCATAAATATATACTATAAACTAATGAAAAATCTTTTTTAATCATAAAATTATTATACCAATCAGGATATTTTTTATCAACAACTGAAATTATATCTTTAATCATATTAATACTAAAATTATCATGTCCAGCTGCTCTAAAAACTGTTCCTACAATAATATGATATATGTTAGCAAACTCTAAATTTTTTTGATATTCGTTATAAATATTATTGTCAACAGCAAATCTTTCAATAATAGCAATACTATCATAAATTTGGAAAATTCGATTATCAGATGTATGCATAATTGACTTAGGATTTTGAATATAAAAATATAATGATTCATTAACTATAGATACTTTATTATGCATCATTATATATTTTGGTATAGTTGCTAAATCTTCATACCACAAGCCTTCCGGAAAGGTTATATCTTTAAAATATTTACTAATATATAACTTATTCCATGCAGCAGGAACAATAAAATTTTCTATATCTTTTCTCTTCATTTCTTTATGAGTAGTATGTTTACCATATACTCTATCAAATTCACAGACAGCTATATCTGCATTATTTTTTTCAATAGAATTAACTAATTTACTTACATATGTTGAATCAACATAATCATCACTATCAATAAAGCAACAATAATATCCATCAATATATTTTAATCCATAATTTCTTGCACTAGATAATCCACCATTTTCTTTATAAAAATACTTAATTCTTGAATCTTTTTCTAAAAAATTTTTTATAATTTTTTTTGTATTATCTTTAGAACCATCATCAATACATAAAATTTCAATATTTGAATATTCTTGATTAATCAAAGAATTCAAACATCTTTCTATATATTTTTCAACATTGTAACATGGAACAATTATAGATACTTTTTTCATACAATCACCTTTTTTTAAATCTTATTATAAATCTAGTAACTCTATATAATTTCAATTTTATTAACAATCTTAGTATTTTTCTGCTTGTATCCAATCTATTTATATAAGCCTTATTATTTAATAAATTAGGAAATCTTTCCATACAAATCTTAACAACATTTTTAATATCATCAATTGTTGCTTCATTGCACATAGATAATCTATAAACAGTATTTAACACTCCATTATATAAATAAAGATATTCCATTTTATCATCAACATTATTAATCTTCTTTTCTTTAACATAATCATCAATTATTTTAATTGCCTTTAGTGAATCAAGTACTTTGATACTATAAGTATTAGTTATAGATTTATCATTAAAATAATAATCATATAAATTTTCGTTAACATAACTAATTTTTTTAGCACTAAAAAGTATTCTAGGAGTTGTTGCTAAATCTTCATACCAAATTCCTTTAGGAAAAAAAATATTATTTTCTTTAAATAATTTAATATTAAAAAGTTTATTACATGCAGAAGGTATTTCAAAAAAACAAATATCATTTTCATTTATAATAATTTCACTATACTTACCATCATCGTTAATCATATTGAAATTACACCAAACCATATCAGAGCCATCAGTTTTTGCTTTATTAAGCAGTTTTTCTACAAATGTCTTTTCAATATAATCATCGCCATCTATAAAACAAATATATTTTCCATTAGCTCTATTTATAGCATAATTTCTTGTATCAGATAATCCACCATTTTCCTTATAAAAACATTTAACCCTACTGTCTTGATATTTAAATTTTTCCATTATTTTTTTCGAATTATCTGGTGATCCATCATTAACAAGAAATATTTCTATATTTTTATATGTCTGATTTATAATACTATTAATACAACGTTCTAAATAATTTTCAACATTATAAATTGGTACAACTACCGTAACTAACTCTTTCATATGTCACCCATTCTTTTAAGTTAACTAACTAAATTATAGCATATAAAAATTGTATTTGTATATTATTTTATACAGTTCAAATGTAAATATATATTAAAAAAGAGTTGTTTCAAACTCTCTCACTATTTATCAAAAAAGGAATCAAGATTTTTATTTTTATAATTATTTAAAATATAAATCCAAGTCTTTCTAGCATTTTCTTTTGAAAATTTTTCGAAGTTTTTTAAACAATTTTTTCTAAAAATCTTTAACTTATCATTATTAGATAAAAGAATCATTGTCTTATCAACAAAATCACTATTATCTTTAGCAACAAATCCATCTATTCCATCTTCGATAACTTCATAGACTCCTTCTCCCCAATTTGTAGATATTGTTGGAATACCACATGCTTTTGCTTCTATTACAGATAAACTTAATCCTTCTTTATTTGATGTCATCCACATTAAGGAATAATTACCATATATGTTTTTATCATCAGTAAATCCCTTTAAAAATACATTATCTTGTAATTCATATTCATAAATTAACTTGGAAATTAATTCTTTATAACTTCCTTCACCATATATATCTAAAATATAATCATTATCATATTTTTTTAATTCTATAGCAATATCCATCATACGAGGCAAATTTTTAGCTTCTTCAAGGCGTCCAACAAAGCAGATTTTATTTTTTATAGTATTTTTGTTTAATTTTGTATTTACATTATCAAAAAAATTATAAACATATCCAATATTTTCGAATCCTAATCTTCTAACTTCACGCATATCATTTTTTGTACGAAATAACATTAACTTAGGTTTTTGCATAAGTAAAGATTGTAACTTTCCTTTTAAATTATTATCAAAAAAATATTTAAAATAAGTATGAATTTCTAAAATAAAATCTAAATTTTTAGGCATAAATATAGCAGCAGAAGGACTAGAGACTATAACTAAGTCTTTATTATCTATTATTTTGGCTATTTTTTTCTTATTAAATGGAATACATAAAAAATATAAAAATAACTGTTTTAAAGAAATTATAGTTTTTTTTAAATTAAACTTTTTAATATAAGTTAATATATTAACACAATCAGAACTTACTATATGTCGATTTACACATATAATATCTTTTTCATCAAATAACTCGTTATTTTCATATTCAAAAACACTTATTATTTTTATGTTATATTGATCTTTTAACAAATTAAATAAACTAACATAAGTTGTAACCAAACCACCTGTTTTTTTGCTTGGCAATTGATCAAAAACAATATACAAATTCTTTTTATTCATATTAACCTCTACTATTTATTTTGACTATCTATCACAATTGTTATTGGACCATCATTATCAATTTTAATTAACATATCAGCACCAAATACTCCCGGATAAGTTTTAACACTTTCATTTAATTTACTATTAAATAATTCATATAGCTTAATAGCATCTTCACCCTTCATTGCATTAACATAACTAGGCCTATTACCATCTTTAGTAATTGCTTGTAAAGTAAATTGACTTATTGATAAAATTTCGCCATTTACATCAATTACACTTTTATTCATAACACCGTTTTCATCATCAAATATTCTCAAATTAACTATCTTCTTAACAATATAATTAATATCTTCAATAGTATCATTAACATTAAAGCCAGCAAGAACTACTAATCCATTGTCAATTTTACTAACTATTTTATCATCAACAGTGCATGATCCACATTTACATCTTTGAATAACTACTTTCATCTTATAACCTCTTTAACAAATGGTAAAATTCTTAAATCATCTACTAATAAAAGTAAATCATCTTTATTTTTAACTTTAACAGTAATTTCATATGCTAATCCATATTTATCATTAATTTCATTAATACTAGAAATAGTTATACCTCTTGTACTAGCTTTAGTAACTATATCTAAAATATGATTATTAGTTGTATCTGTCATTACTCTTAATCTAGCTATAAACAATTTATCACTATTACTACTATTCCAATCAACATCTATTAATCTTGTATCGATATTTTTTATATTAGGACAACTTTTCTTATGAACAATTATACCTTCACCCTTAGTAATATAGCCAATTATCTCATCACCAGGAACCGGATTACAACATTTAGCTACACTTACTTTAATGTTATCTACTCCATCAACAATAATATCATTTTTATAATTTTCTTTAATTTCTAAATTATTATTAACTCTCTCAAGCATCAAGTCATTCATTGATTGTTTTTCTTCAGTAATTAAATTAATAATATAAGTAGGAGTATATCTTAAAGCACCTAAACTTAAATATAAATCGTCCATATTATTTATCTTTAATGTTTTAAATAATTTATTAACATTTTCTTCTTCATTTAAAGTTGTTAAAGGTAATTTTTGCTTTCTTAATTCTTTTTCAATTAAAGATTTACCTTCTTCTATGTATCTTTCACGATCTTGTTTACTAAAATATGCTTTAATTTTATTTTTAGCTTGACTTGTTTTAACAAATTTTAACCAATCTATATTAGGTTTAGCATTCGCATTTGTATTAACTTTAATAATATCGTTATCATTAAGTTCATAATCAAGTGGAACAATATTATCATTAACAATTGCACCAACCATATGATCACCTATATCTGAATGAATTCTATAAGCAAAATCAACTGGAGTAGATCCAAGTGGAAGTTCCATTACATCACCTTTAGGAGTAAAAACATAAACTTGTTTAGATAATAATTCCATTTCCATATTTTGTTCAAATAATTCATTACTTGCATCACTTGTTGCTAAATCTATGGTATTTCTAAAAATCTCCAATTTTTGTTCCATTAAATTCTTAACTGCACCATCTGAATGTTCCTTATATGACCAATGAGATGCAATACCATGTTCAGCAATTTCATCCATTTCTTTAGTTCTAAGTTGAATTTCAAATATATGTCCATCAACTCCAAAAACAGATGTATGTAAAGACTGATACATATTTTCTTTAGGCATCGCAATATAATCTTTAAATCTCTTAGGAATAGGTCTATATTTAGCATGAATAAGTCCAACAACCAAATAACAATCTTCTGGAGTATCTAAAATTATTCTAAGTGCTAAAATATCATAAATATCACTCCACTTTTTACCAGTAGATAACTTATTATAAATACTATAAACACTTTTAACTCTTGATTTAATATGAAAATTAATACCATGTTCAGTTAAAATCTCAATAAGTTCATTTTGCATATCTTCTAAACTAACTGATAATTCTTTTCTAGTACCTGATAATTTTTCAAGTATTTCATCATAAACATCAGGTTTAGTGTACCTTAAACATAAATCTTCTAATTTAGATTTAATACTATTAATACCTAATCTATGAGCAATTGGAATTAAAACATTCATAGTTTCATTAGCGATTTGTTTCTTCTCATCTTCGCTATACTCTTTAGTCTGCATTTCATCTAACCTATCAGCAAGTTTTATAATTATAACTCTAACATCATCACTTATTCCTACTAAAACTTTTCTTAAATAAACACTTGACGATTCATTATAATCATTTAATTTAATACTTCTAAGTTTAATTAAATTAGCAACTAAATTAGCAATATTACTACCAAACTTTTCATTAATTTCATCATAAGTTATATCTTCCTTAGCATAAGCATCATGTAAAAGAGCAGCAATAATCATAGTACTATCAGCATTTAATTCAGATACAATTGAAGCAACTCGTAAATAATGTTCACTTTTAGATCTCTCTTTAGCTAAGTTATATGCCTCATTTACTAAATTAAGTTCTTCTGTGCCAGCACTTTCACTTAATCTCTCTATTATCTTATCAAACATTTATTATCAATCCATTCTGTTATTATTTTTTATTTTATAATCTATTAAATCTTTATCTGACACATTAATAATATCGTCAACCATTTCACCAAGTGTTAAATGTTCTCTTCTAATCCAATTATTATTTTTTAAATAATTCCATATATCTTCTCTAGTTATACCATTAATTTTACTTCTTTTTAAGTCATTAACTCTAACATTAAAAGCTGGTATTAATTTTTTATATAGTTCTTCTAAAGACTTAAATTTAAATTCATCCATTTTTAACCTCATCTTTATCCACAAACATTATAACAAATTTAATTAAAATAATAAATAAATCATATACTTAAATATGAAAAATAAATTTATAAAAAGTACATTGATATTACTAATAGGCGGAATTATCACTAAATTATTAAGTTTTATTATTAGAATTTACTTTACACGTAATATTGGATCAGGTATTGAAATATACTCTCTTGTTATGCCGACGTATAGTTTATTAATAACTATTACCCAACTAGGTTTTCCTCTTGCCATATCATCAATTATAGCTAAAGGTGAAAAAACAGGTAAGAATATTGCATCTTCTATCATACCAATCTCTATCATCTTAAATATATTTCTCATTTTAATTGTTGTGTTATCCGCAAGCTTCTTATCAAACAATTTGCTTCACAATAAAGAAGCATATTATCCCTTACTTGCTTGTTCTCTAGTCTTACCATTTATATCTATTGCTTCAATCATAAGAGGATATTTTTTTGGTAAACAACAAATGATGCCTCATACCATTTCCAATATAATTGAACAACTTTTTAAACTATTTATAGTTATAATTGTTCTTCCTAAACTTATTAAACATGGAATCATCTTTGCTGTAACCGGCTATATTTTAATATCAATAATATCTGAAACAATATCTATTATTGTGTTCTTAATATATTTACCTAAAGGATTTACTATCAAAAAAGAAGATCTTAAACCCGACATTGGTACAATTAAAGATGTTTTAAAAATAGGTATTCCTTCAGTATCTTCTAGAATAATCGGTAATATTGGTTATTTCTTTGAACCTATCATATTAACTAATTTACTTTTATTAAATGGTTTTTCAAATGAATACATTATAAGTAATTATGCTATTTATAACACTTATGTAATTGGTTTATTAGTTGTACCTACTTACCTTTTAGGTGCGGTTGCAACTGCGCTTCTTCCTGAATTAGCTAAAAACATTAATAATATTAAAAAAGTAAAAAGAATATTTTATAAAGTCTTAACATTTTCTCTAATCTTTGGAATTGGTGCTAATATATTTTTATTCTTCTTTTCTGATGAAATATTAAGTATTGTTTTTAATACAACTTCTGGTTATACATACATAAAATTTTTATGTCCTTTCTTTATTCTTTATTATTTAGAAGCACCTCTATCAATTGTATTAACTGCCTTTAATAAAACTAAAATAGTAATGCGTACAACCACAATTGGAATTGTTTTTAAACTTATCACTCTATCTATCTTATGTTTTTGTAACATCGGAATATATGCCCTAATTATTTCTGAAATAGTAGATATTCTAATTGTTGTATTATTAAACTATAAAGAAACTACAAAAATATTAAAGTAAAAAAACACCAATTATGGTGTCATTATAAATATTTTTTAAGTTTAGCAATTGCGTTAGTTTGAAAGTCTTTAAAATCTCTAATTAATTTTTTAATATCTCTATCAACATTTTCATCAAAACAAGAAAACATCTTTGTCATTTCAATTTCACCCATTGTAAGCCCATTAATAAGCATATCTGCAATAGCAGAATCGCTATTATCTTTTAAAACTTGCATCTTTATGCCCATATCAGCAGACATATTTGTAAAATGACTAAATCCTTTACCTTTCTCGTTCATTGATTTTAGTAAACTTTCTGATTGTTTTAAAAACGAATTGTAACTATTTAAAATGTCGTTTACAACTTCTGTTATTTTATTATCTTTATTTTCTAAAGATTTTAATAAAGTATTTGTGCTATCACTACCCATTTTAGCGTTTTTATAAACATAATTTAATATATCATATTCATCTATCATTTGTTTCACCATTATTATTATGACTAATATTAAGAATTATATTCTATTAAATTAAAAAAGTACCATTAACTGGCACTTAATTTTATTTTGTATAATCACAACTACTACATTTTATAATTCTATCTTTACCTTTAAACACTAATAAGTTTCCACATTTAGGGCATTTTTCTCCGGTCGGTTCATCCCATAAAGCAGTCTTACATTTAGGATAATTATTACATCCATAGAAAACTTTACCTCTTTTAGAACGTTTAACTACTATTTTGCCATCACAATTTGGACAGTCACAAACTTCTTCTATTTTTTTCTCTTCTTGTTTAATATACTTACAAGTTGGGTAATTAGAACATGCTGTAAACTTACCATATCTACTAGTTCTTATAACTAAATCGGATCCACAATTTGGACATTTATCCCCAGTAACTTCCGGTGCTTTTTTCTCCATTTCATCAAAGGCTTTTTTAACTAATGGTTCAAAATCACCATAAAATTCTTTTAATACTTTAATATAATCTTCTTTATTTTCTGCAATTAAATCTAAATCATTTTCCATGTTAGCTGTATAATCTACATTAATTATACTTGAGAAAAATTCTTGCAATTTATCTGTCGTTTCGATTCCAACTTCCGTAGGTACAAACTTTTTATCCTCTAATCTAACATAGGCTCTTTCTTTAATTACCTCTAATATTTTAGCGTAGGTAGATGGTCTACCAATACCTAAAGCTTCTAATTCTTTAATTAAAGAACTTTCCGTAAATCTTGCTGGTGGTTTAGTAAAGTGTTGTTCTTTCTTAACTTCATCCGCATTAAGAATAGTTCCTTCTTGAATATCAGGTAATACAACATCATCAACGTCGACATATTTACGGTATACTTTTAAATAACCATCAAAACATTCAATTTGTCCAGTTGCTTTAAACTCATAATTGTTATTATCTAATAAAATAGTTGTTGCTAAAATCTTTCCATCAGCCATTAAAGAAGCTAAAGCTCTAGCATAAATAATACTATAAACTTTATATTCATCATTTGTTAAATATTGTTTAACAGATTCAGGTGTTCTTTTAAGTGATGTTGGTCTAATTGCCTCATGGGCATCTTGAACATTTGCTTTTTCTTTAGACTTTTTAACTGCACCAATATATTTTTTACCATAATTTTCTTCAATAAATTTATGTGCTTCATCTATAAACATATTAGATAATCTTGTTGAATCAGTTCTCATATAAGTAATTAAACCAACTGATTCTTTGCCTAAATCAACTGATTCATAAAGTTTTTGAGCAACACGCATTGTTTTAGATGCCCCAAAATTAAGTTTATTAGCACACGCTTGTTGTAAAGTACTAGTTGTAAAAGGCATAACACCTTTTCTATTTTTTTCTTTTTTAACTACACTAGTAACTTTAAAATCTTTACCTAATGAATTTAAAACATTATTTGCTTCTTCTTCATTAGCTATCTCAATTTTCTTATTTTTATATTTATCTAAATCCGCATTAAATCCAGGAAATATAGCACTTATAGTCCAATATTCTTCCGGATTAAATGCATTAATTTCTCTTTCTCTATCAACAATTAATTTAAGAGCAACTGATTGAACACGTCCAGCTGATTTTCCACCCGTTTTTGATTGCATCAATTTAGATAATCTAAAGCCAATAATACGATCTAACATTCTTCTAGTTTCTTGAGATTTAACTAAATTTTCATCAATCTTTCTTGGTGTTTTAAATGCATTTATAACTGCATCATGCGTAATTTCATTAAAAACTACTCTTTCATAATCTTTATCATCTATTCCTAAAGCATCTTTCAAATGCCAACTTATTGCTTCTCCTTCACGATCAGGATCGGTTGCAAGATAGACCATATCACTTTTTTTAGCATCACTTTTAAGTTCTTTTATTACACTAGATTTACCCTTAATTACAGTATAATTTGGCTTAAAATTATTTTCAATATCAATTCCTAAACCATATTTACCTGTTGTTGCAAGATCTCTAATATGTCCTTTACTAGAAACTACTTTATAATTACTACCTAAATAATTACCAATTGTTTTAGTCTTACTTGGAGATTCTACAATAACTAAATTCATTTTATTCCTCATTTCTATTACTACTATTTGCTATATATGAAATTTTACTATATTCTTCTAATTTTTTAAACAAATAATTAAAATAATCATTTTTTATTGTGAGTGCACTCATTTGCTGTTTTAAATTAATTTGTTTATTAATATCAATTATTTCTTGATTAGTATAAGTATTACTTTCATCCTTAGATGTAAATACTCCTTTAGACGCATTATAATAACCTACCTCATCTTGCCAAGAACCATCAGCAAAATAAGCTCTATGATCATATTCTGAAAATATATCGTTACCCAAATATAATCTTGGATCATAATTAATTCCAAACATATTTAATAAAGTTGGTAATAAATCAACTAATGAAGTATAATCTTCAACTATTTCTGGCTCTTGTCCATAATTATATATAATCATTGGAGTTCTATCCATCTCATTATCAACACTTGCATCATAACCTACTACTTCTGATATAGAACTTGTACTAAGTCCATAAGGATAATGATCACCAAATAATGCGATTACAGTGTCCTCTAGTTTTCCAGCTTTCTCTAGTTCATCTAATAACAATTCTAAAGCTTTATCAAGTTCATACATCTTAGACATATATCTTTTAACAGTCATTGGATAATTTGTATCATTTAATTTATCTAAATTCTTATTACCATATTCACTATCAACACCATAAGGTTGATGTGTAGTAACTGATGTTAAAAATACCATAAATTTATCTTCATTTATAAAATGAGGAACACTTGTTTTAATTAAATCAGTATCACTAGGCCATTCTTCATATAAACTACTCCACTTAATATTTAAATCAGATGCATTATAATATTGTCCACTTCCCATATTTTTATGAATAGTTTTTCTAGAATAATAATGATCACCATAATCATGATAACTTGTTGTAACATAATCTAAATCTTTAAACAAATTAAATATAGATTCCGGATAAACATTATTTTTATATCTATTAGCAGTACATGTTTGATTAATAGTATACAAACTAGTCATAACTGTCATTTCATTATTACCAGTAGAACAACTATTTCTAGGACTATAATTATTTCTAAATGATGTTCCTTCACTCCATAACTTATAAATTGTTGGATATCTATCTTTATCAATTGCAATATAATTTACTGATTCCATTAATATTACTATTAAATTCTTTCCTTCATAAATACCTGTTTTATCATTTTTAGGAGTAATCTCTCTACTAATAAAATAATTATTTAATTTATTATAAGTTGAATTCTTTTCATTATTTATTAATTCTTTCCAAGCACTATCATCAATATTTCTAACATACTCCTCACTTGCCACAACACTACTTTGATTATTATTAAAAATATCATCTCCACTAATATCAGCATTAATATCAAAAGTATTAATCATCATATCACTAAAACCAAAAGCATATACTCCAAACTGACTTACATTTAAATTTGGATTATCATTTGTAAGAATTAAATTTTTATTACTTATAGTTTGTAAATCATTTTGCATAAATTTAACTGTAAGTGTTCCATAATACATTATACACATAAATACAACTACAATAGCATATGCTGCAACCGTTAATAATTTATTTCTATTGCTTTCTATTTTAAATTCAAAATAAGTAGTCTTATTTAATTTGTATTCTTTTATCTTTTTATCTAAAACCCAAATATAAGATAGATATAACACTAAAGGAATTAATAACAAATAACTTTTCCAATTGGCAGCCTCAATATATTCTTTAATATAATCTACAACTTTAGTTCCTTGCTCTGCATTACCAGTTCCCATAAAAAATCCTAGATAATTGTATAAATTAACTTCTATCCATGCATATAAAGTAAGTGCTACACTTATAATTGTATTAAATATCTTACTTCCTGTCTTTTTAAATAAAGAACTTATTAAACCTAATACTATACCAAAACCACAAGAAGATATGAATATTCTAAAAATATCCCAATCTAATATTTTATATGAAAGGTTTATTCTTAAAATAATTTCAATAAAAAAAATCAAAGTTAAGAAACCCACACTATTTTTAAAAATTTGTTTTCCTAATTTTTCTTTCACTTTTCTCACCATTTAATATTAAATCACGGACCGGCCCAAATGTAAACCTATAATTATCAAGTAATCCATATTTTTTTATTGCTTCTAGGTGAGCTTTAGTTGGGTAACCTTTATGATTTTTAAATCCATATTCTGGAAATTTTTCATCTAATTCATACATCATTCTATCTCTAGTAACCTTAGCAATAATTGATGCTGCTGCTATTGATTCTGACTTACTATCACCTTTAATAATACTTTCGCTTGGCACATCTAAATCACTTAACTTCATTGCATCAATAAGTACATATTCCGGCTTAATTTCTAAATTATTTATAGCTTGATACATCGCAAGTTTTGTTGCTTCATAAATATTTACATCATCTATTACTTTGTTATCCATCATTCCAATTGAAACACTTAATGCATCTCTCATTATAATTTCATATAATTCATTTCTTCTTTTTTCTGATAACTTTTTAGAATCATTAATTAATCCATTAAAATATCCCACTGGTAAAATAACTGCTGCTGTAACAACCGGCCCAACTAAAGGTCCACGACCTACTTCATCTACACCAGCAATATATTTTATTCCTTTATTATATAATTCTTGTTCATAACTTAACATATTATTTTTCATAATCAAATGTAATTCCTTTTATATGTTCTAACTTTATTTCATTAATTATATATTTGGCTGTACGATTATAATCTGCTTCTCCATTTTTAATAGCTCCAATATTTTTAGCAATTGCATCAAATGCTTCATCATTAAATTCATTAATTTTAAATCTCTCACTTAATATATTAGGATATCTTTCACTTAATACTTTTAATATATAACTAGCAACATCATATAATGGGATAACATCTTCTTTAATTGCACTAAAAACACATAAATTAAGTGCTACTTTTTCATCATCAAATTTAGGCCATAATATTCCCGGTGTATCAAGGACTAATACTTTATATTTAGTTTTTAACCACACATTATTTCTTGTAACTCCCGGCATATTACCAGTCTTAGCTACTTTCTTACCAGCCAAATTATTAATTAAAGTACTCTTACCAACATTAGGTATTCCAATAACTAACGCTTTTAATTCTTTTTCTTTTAAACCTTTTTCTTTTCTCTTTAAATTAATATTTTTAGCTACTTTATTTATTAAATCAATAACTTTCTTATAATCATTATTATCACTTAAATTAACTAATACTACATTATAACCTTCATTTTCATAATATTTAACCCATTTATTAGTTTCATTTATATCACATAAATCAGCCTTAGACATTATAAGTATTTTATCTTTATTTCTAGTAATATCATCTATATCTTTAATTTTAGAAGATAGAGGTATTCTAGCATCAATTATTTCCAATACGATATCTATAACTGGCATTATTTTTTTAATTTCATCCTTGGTTTTCTTCATATGCCCAGGGTACCAATTTATATTTGTTTTATTATCCATAGGAATCACTCCATTTCTATTCAATTATAGCATAAAAAAGACGAAATTTAGTATAATTCCGTCAATTTTTGATTCATTTCTATGGTTACCATAAAATGGTATCATATATTAACTATAATACCTAGGATATATGGCAAATCATAATATTTAAATCTTAGAAGTTGTTTAAAATTTTTTCAATGACTTTCTTAAAGCATTATATCTATAAGTATTATCAAGTTTTTCACCCTTTAATTCATTAAAAGCTACATTTGTACCTTCCAATACGAATACTGAATAAAAGTATGGTTTCTTTAATTCTCCAATTATTTCTTTTGCTATAGTCCCATTACTTTCACCAATTTCTTGATTATAATCTCCACTAGGCATCATGCATGTTACACAACATCTGTATTTGGCATTTCTATTCACTTTATTATTAAGATTTCTAAGTAATTTAATAACACACTGATGTTTAGGTAAATCCGGATTCAAAGCAAGTTCATCATCTGCATATCTAGCAGTAAATATACCAGGTTTTCCATTCAATGCATCTACAAATAATCCAGCATCGTCTGTCATTATTGGATAATTTATATTATGATTTTTACAAAAAGCAAATATAGCTTTTGCTTTAATTAACGAGTTTTCTTCTATTGTAAAACCATTTTCTTCAATTTCACCTCTTATCCCAACCTATATCATCCATACTACCAACTTGAATGTCTAAATTCATTTCATTAATTATGTTTTGTAAATCTTCTACCTTTCTTTTACTAGTAGTTCCAAAAATTAGATACATATTATATCTCCTTACATATTCGATTATACCACATATTTTTACAATTTAATTACATCGTAATATTACTATTTCCAGATTATTGGTTGTTAATGTTAACACCCCATAATTTACTTATCTATCTATAAAACAAAACTAAAATTATAATATAAATTTAATAGTAAATTTGCTATAATCTATTTGAGGTGAAGAAAATTGAAAATTAATATACAAAAAAAGCCATATATATTAAATAATAAAGACTTTAGAACAATCCAAATTCATGTAATGTTTCCTATAAAAATCAAAAAAGAAACCTTAGCATATATTAATATTCTTCCTAACATGCTGCAATTTATGAATAATAAATATCCTTCCGAAGATAAATTCTTATTAGCCAATAAAAAATTATATATTTTAAATAATCATTGTGGATATTCTAGAATTGGATTAAATGGATTCTTTACATTTGATATGATTATACCAGATACTAATTCACTTAAAGAAAATTTATTAGAAAAACAATTTAGCTTATTTAGTGAAATGATTTATAATCCTTTAATAGAAAATGGTTGTTTTACTTCATTTGAACTAGAAAAAGAAAAGAAAAATATCCTTTTCGATATTGATAATTCATTAAAAAATATTGGTACATATCAAAATTTAAGACTTAAAGAAATCATTGATGAAGATAATATATTATCATTAAATCTTGCTAGAAATACTGATTTAATCGAAAAAGTAACACCTAGTAATTTATATAAATATTATAAAAAGATTATTATTGATAATTCCCCTATCATATTTGTAATGGGTAATGTTGATGAAAGTAAAATAAATAAATTATGTAATAAATATTTATATAAGAATTTTAAAAATAAAGAAATTAACGTTAAACTTGATCATTTTATGAATACAAGAGATAAAATTTTAGAAGTTACAGAAGAAAGTCCTTTTAATAATTCATGTTTATCTATTGTATATAAAGTAAAGGATGCAAATGAATTTGACTATATTTATTTAAATTATGTAAGAGATATATTAACATCTATTTCTTTAGGATTACTTAGTAAAACCTTAAGAGAAGATTTAGAAATTGTTTATTCAGTAAAAGTAAAACCATATTCTCGTTATGGATTATTAGAAATTAAAGCATTTATTAATAAAAATAATATGGAACTTGCCAAAAATAAAATTATAGAAATAGTTGATAGTTTAAAAAATCCTGAAGTATTTAAAGATGAATTAAATAATTTAATTGAAAGGCAAAGATTAGATGTTATTGAAAAGAAAGATAATAAATTTATTATTTTTGATGATTATATTTCTAGTACTTTAAATTTAGATGACACTCTTGAAGAATACTATGAAAAATATAAAAATATTAGTTGTGAAGATATAAGCAATTTTGTAAATAGATTAGTATTAGATACAATATATTTTTTGAAGGAGAAAGATCATGAATAATATAGAAACAGTTACTTTAGATAATGGTTTAAGAATATTTTTATATAAAGATGAAAGAAGACATAAGACATTTTTTACTTATATAACTTTAGGTGGAGGCCAAAGAAAAAACTTTATTCTTGATGGAACTAAATATCATTTAAATGATGGTCTTGCTCACATATTAGAACATTATATAGTTGAATGTAATAATAATGGGAATTTTATAAAAAAATTGGGTAAAATGCAGATGGACGCGAACGCTGAAACAAGTGATATATATACCGAATACTACTTTCAAGCGGTTGAAAATATTGATATTGGAATTAAAACAATCCTTGATGCAGTTAATAATGTTAAGTTTAACGAAGAAAATCTTAATAAATTAAAAAAACCTATTATTCAAGAAATAAGAAATAGAATGGATAATAAATTTTATCATTTAAATAAAATGGTTATGAATGATGTATTTGGTGAAGAAAATTATATTGATGTTGGTGGAAATATTAAAGATATAGAAAATGCTACTATCGAAGAAGTTGAGGCTCTTTACAATGCTTGTTATAAACCAGATAATCAAATTATAGTAATTGCAGGTAATTTTAATAAAGAAAATGTTATTAATATAATAAAAGAATATTTTATGAATCTTAAAAGGGAAAAACATCATGTTGAAATAATTAAAAACAATTATGTAGATTCTGTATTAAAGAAAAAAGATGTATTAAATTTCCCTACTCCTAAAGAATATAGGGAAATTGCTTTTAAAATTAATTGTAGTAAATTTACAAATAAAGAAAAATTAAATCTTGAATTTTATATATCATGTTTTTTTAGTACATTCTTTGGAGTAACTTCCACGCTTTATAAAGAATTAGTCAAGAAAAACGTTATTACTGATATAATGAATTGTAGTATGAGAAAAATAGATAACTACCTTCTTATAACTATTGGTAACTACACAACAAACGGAGATATTTTATCTAAAAAAATTATTGACACAGTTAAATCTATGAAAAAGTTTAACACAACAATATTTAATTTAAATAAGAAAGATTTTATAATGGAACTAATATTAAGAGATGAAAGTATATTTAAAATGATTAATCCATTTATTACTAATGTAATTTTTTATGATTATCCATATATTGATACTGTAGAAGATGTTTACAATTTAACATATGAGGAATATGTTACTACAATTAAAAGCCTTGATTTTAATAATTATACTGATATAAGTATCAAAAATTAATAAAGAAGATCCCAAAAGTTCTTCTTTTAATATGCATTTTCCTTGTTGTTTTAACTATTATAAACGTTTATTTAATTCTTTTTCTAATTTAAGTAATAATTTTTTATCTTTATCTCTATTTAAAAGTTTTTTAACATTATAGCAATCTCTTAAAGAAGCAACTTTATAACCATTTATATATACACAATTATTTGGGCAAAAATCAAAGCCAAAATTTATTACATCATCTATCATAAAAGCCTTATTTCCAAATTCATTTATTCTATCAAATTCACAATTAAAATTACTTAATAAATATTCGTAATAATCCTTTGAAACCCAAATATCAATGTCATGAGTTTGATTACTAAAATTTTGTAAAACTAAAGCAGCTCCACTTATAATAATAAATTTATCTTTATCTAAATTATAATTATTTAATGTTTCAATAATATCTTTTTTTGTCATGTTTTACCTCTATTCTTATATATAAATAAAATTAATCAATTCAAAATAAACTATATCAAATCTATAATGAAAACTCAAAGAAAAATAGTTAGAATACTATCTACAAAGAAATAATATTAATATAAGAAATATTCCAATAATCAGTGGTTTATATTTGATAATTTTTTTCGTTAAAAAACTCCTTTCCCTTATTAAACAATAATAAAGTTTCTCTTGCAACAAAAACTTCAAGTAGAGCAAATACAATAACTAAAATGGCAGCTTTTAAAGATATTGATCTAATACTAAAAAATTCTGGTATCATATTTATAGTAATAATCATTCCTAATATGCATCCAATAAAGACTATCGTTCTATACTTATTTAGTGGTTTAGCACATTTATATAAAATTATGAATCCACCAGTAAAAAATAAGTAACTACAAGCAGTTGTCAAATCATTAGAGTTAATATCAAATATAACTGAACATTTAACCATACAAACTATTGCTAAAAAAGAAATAATTGCAGATGGAAAAGATTTTAAAAATATGTTTTTCCAAAATTCATCATTTTGTTGTTTCTTTTGATTTTCTTCAAATGTTAAGAAAAACGCCGGTATTCCAATTGTAAATGCACTTCCAAGTGATACTTGATTAGGTTCTAAAGGGTAAGCGATTGAAAAAATTATTGCATAAATTGAAAGAAACAACGAAAATATATTTTTATAAGTAAATAGTGATGCTGATCTAGTTATATTATTTATATTTTTTCTTCCCTCATAAACAATATTTCTCATATTTCCAAAATCGGAATCTAAAAGAACAACTTGAGCTGCTTCCCTTGCTGCATCAGATCCATTTCCCATAGCAATAGAGCAATCAGCTTCCTTCATAGCTAATATATCGTTTACTCCATCCCCAGTCATGGCAACTTTTAATCCATTTTCTTTTATTAATTTAATTATTTCTCTTTTCTGTTCAGGACTTACTCTACCAAATATTTTATATTTATCAACTGCATTTTTTAGTTCATCTCTAGTTTTTAGTAAACTACAATCAACAAACAAATCATAATTCTTAATTCCAACTTCTTTAGCAATAGAAGAAACTGTTACAGGATTATCTCCTGAAATAACTCTTATTTCAACTTCTCTATCATTAAAGAATTTAATAATCTCCCTAGCGTTCTTTCTAATCTCATTTTTTAAACTTATAAATAATATTGGTACACACTCATTATTTTCTTCTTTTACAAATACTATAATTCTTTCACCATTAATTGTTCTTTTACTAATTAAATGATTATAATCTTTATTAAGAAGAACATCCGGTGCACCTAACTTATATGTAACATTTTCACTAGTTTTAATATATGAATATTTATTTTTTGAATTAAAATTTTCATATTTAAGCATGTTCAACTTTTGTTTACTAATATTTTTTAAATATTCTCTTAAAGCATTTATGGTCGCATTATTGTCATTTATTGAATTAACGTAATTAGCAAGTTCCAATAGTTTTTTATCCTTTTTCTTATCTAAATAACTAACTTCATTTTCATCAAAAATATCCATGACATCCATCATATTAGTCGTGATTGTACCTGTTTTGTCAATACACAAAACATCAGTTCTAGCTAAACTTTCAATACTTTTCATATCATGGAGTAAAACCTTTTTCTCAGCTAGCCTCATAGCACTAAGTGCCAGTGCAACAGTAGTTAATAAATATAGTCCTTCAGGAATCATACCTATTAATGCCGATACCATTCTAACTACACTTTCACTATAACTGAATTTATTAACAAAATATGATTCGCCAAATAAAAGTAATCCAATCGGAATAATAACAATTCCTGCAACAAGTACAATTCTATCAATAGCTTTAATCATTTCCGTTTTATTTTCTTTAATCTTTTTAGATTCTTTCATTATTTTAGAAGAATATGACTCATCACCAACATTTGTTAATTTAACTATAGCGCTACCAGATACAACAAAACTACCAGATAATAAGTTTGAATTAACCATTTTTTCCCTTTCATCTTGTTCACCAGTTAATAAAGATTCATTAACAAAAAGTTTACCATCAACAACTACTCCATCTGCTGGAACTTGGTTTCCACTTGAAAGCTTTACATAATCACCTTCAACCAATTCATCAGAATAAACAATTATCTCTTTATTATCTCTAATAATACTATACTTACACTTATCTAAAAGAGATAATTTATCTAATACCATCTTAGATCTAATTTGCTGAAAAATACCTATTAATACATTTATTGTTACTACAATTAAAAAAGTTAAATTTCGGAATGCTCCGGCAAAAGCCACTAAAATAGCAAGTATCATAAAAATTACATTAAAATAAGTAAAAATATTCTTTTTAATGATAGTGGATATACTTTCACTTGTCTCAAAATTTATTTTATTAACCTTACCAAGTGCAATTTTTTCTTCTACTTCTCTATTTGTTAAACCATTTATTTTCTTCATATAAATAAAACAACTCTCTTCAATATTATCAATATAATTGTATCAAATTTTTATCAAAAAGTATTTATATTACGCTTTAATTTATATAATATATTTATATAATATTCCAACATTGTTACAAATAAAAACCACCTAAAAGGTGATTTCTATTTTAATATTTCATTTATTAACTCATTTAATCTTGCATTTCCTTTTTCAGTTAAATGAATACCATCAGCCATTAAGTAATCTTTATACTTTTGAATCTCTTTATAAAAATTAATTATATAAACATTTTTACCATTCAAACTATTTAACGGTTTAACTGTCGAAATAATATATATTTCTCTTTCTTTACATAGATCAATTAATTCTTGATATTCCTTAACACTTATAATTGTTGAATTATCAAATCCAAATACAATTTTATTAGATAAAGTATTTTCACTAATTGTTTTTTCTATATCTTCTTTTAAATCTTTATAACTATAATTTAATTTAACCATAAATCTTGAATCTGTATAATTATTTTGTAAATCATTAAAATCATAGAATAATAAATCATTTCCATAGAAAGATATTTTATTTCTCAATTCTTCTTGATGTTCCTCAATTAATGCTTGTTTCTTTTCTTTAAACTTATCTTTATAAACATCAAATATCGCATTATAGATTATTTTGGTATATTCTTTTCTACCAATTGGAGGTAAATGAATTCCGTCATAGTAGAACCAGTCATCATGGCTAAGTGATAAATCATGCCAATTAATAATATGTAAATTATCATATTTAGTAGCAAGTTCATTTAAACTATTATTAACTTTTTCATTATTTGTCGTATTAAGCCAAAAAACAATTTTATCATTTAAGATATTCATAATATTTTCTTTACAATTATTAGCACAATCACCATTAGTTCCTAAATGTAGTACTACAACTTCGCCTAGTTTATTACTATTCTTTAAGTTAGATAGTATTGAAACTCCAGTTGTTAAAGCACGAGATTCTTTAGCATCAAAATAACTATTAGGAAACATTTTAGTTATATTATTCATCGCCCCAAGCATAACTGAATCCCCTACAAATGTAATAGGAAGTTCTTTAACTAATTCTTCATAATTACTAGGATTTTCTAACTTTTCTAACTGTTTGTTCCAATCATCTTCATCTTGTTGTTGTTTTAATTCATAATCTTTTTGTTTTTCTTGCATTTCTTTTTCATTTTCTGCAAGTTGTGTTCTTAATTCTTCCATTTCTTTTTCATAAGATTTAGCACTAATATATCTTATCGCACCATATAATGAACCAGCAATAAACAATATTAATAACAATTCTTTAATATTTTTATGTTTCTTTTTACTACTCAATGCAAAGTGAAGTAAAAATGAAAGTAATAAAACAATTGCTATAATAATAGGAATTTTAATTGCATGATTTATATTTAAATATTGAAAAGCATAAATAACTGGATACTGTATCAAATAAATTTCATATGTCATATTAGCAACACTCCTAATCAAATTATCATTTTTTCTATCTTTTTTATATGAAACAGCATAATCTATTAATCTACATGATATAAAATTAATAAGAATCATGCTTGTTATAAAATATGGCGAAGTTGCTGGCAAATACTTAAACATAACTATAACTATTATAATATATAAATAAAATATAAAATTCTTAAGTTTATTTGATGTAATATCTAAAGTAAAAATCTTACCATAATCATTATGAATATATCCTAGCATTACACCTATACATAATGAATATATTCTACTAAATGTATTGTAATATGCACTCATTAAATTTACATTACTTAGTTGATAAAAATATAAACAACTTAATAAACTTATTATAAACATTATAATTATTGGCATAAAATTATTTATCTTTTCCTTTAATTTATTTAAAAGCATAAATACAAAAGGGAAAACCAAATCAAATTGTATAAGAATTGAAATGTACCACAAATGCATAAAAGGTGAATCAATATGTCTAGCAAAATAATCTAAATTAGCGTTTATTTGCCAATAATTATTATATCCTAATAACACTGATGTTGTTTCATTCTTAATATTAAGCCAATAAGTATTAGGAATATTTGATACAACTGCTATTGATAAAAAAACTACTAGTAATAAAGGAATATATAGTTTCTTTATCTTTTTTAAATAATATTTTTTTAATGAAAAATTATCATCTTTAATATTTTTAACAACTGCCAAATAACCACTTAACACAAAGAAAGTACATACTGCTAAATATCCACCGCTCATATATCCTAAATGATAAAAAAGTATTGCAATAGCGCATATTATTCTAATAACATCTAATTTTCTATAATAATTTCTTTTTTCATTATTCATACTCATCACATCCAGATCTCATCTAATTTTATTATACCTTATTTTTAAGACTTTTATTTAAAAATCTATAACTATTTACAATCAATAAACAAATATTGTAAACATTAAAATATGGAATAAATATTTCTTTATCTATCCCATACTAAATAATTATTTTTCTGTAACAAAGAATCTTTCATACCATATTAAGAACGTATATATTGTATAAATTTTCTTCCCATTACGTTCAATATTTTTATAATGATTATCAAGCATTTCATTTATTTTAACTTTATCAAAAAATTCACCTGTAAAATCTTTATTAAATATTTCTTTTACTTTATTATAATATTTTTCTTCTTGAATCCAATTACCAAATGGCACTGGAAAGCCTAGTTTTCTTCTCTTAGCCCATTCTTCAGGAATAACTTTTTCGGCAACTTTTCTAAAAATATATTTAGTTTGTCCATCATGTACCATATACTTTGTTGGTAATCTTTTAGAAATATTCCAAACTTCTTTATCTAAAAATGGTACTCTAAGTTCAACACTATTAGCCATTGACATCTTATCTGCTTTTAATAATATATCATTAGGAAGCCAAAAATTTAAATCAATATACATTTTTCTTAAAATGTCATTTTCTCCTTTAGTTTCATCATGAAACGGTTTACATAAATCATATGGACTAATATCTGAAATATATTTTTTATTTAATATTTCTGGTATTTCTTCTGGTAAAAACATTTCTGTTTTATTATAATATCGTTTGCTTATATCTTTACCATATTTTATTAATGTATGTTTTCCTTTAAAATAAGGCAATGGTTTAATTACTTTAGCAATGGCACTTCTAATAAATAATGGTAAACTTAAATATATTTTTTCTATCTTAGAATCATTATACTCATTATATCCACCAAACATTTCATCAGCGCCTTCTCCTGATAAAACTACTTTAACCTGACTTCTTGCTAGTTTACTTAAGAAATATAAAGGAACTGTGCTTACATTTGCGCTTGGTTCATCGCAGTGATATTGAATAGTTGGTAATATATCAAAAAATTCATCACCAGTTATAACCTTACTATAATGTTTTACATGAAAATGATCTGATAGACTCTTAGCATATTCTATTTCACTAAACCCTTTTCCCTCAAAACCGACCGTAAATGTTTTATTTGGTTTGGCAAGGCTTACAACATATGAAGAATCAACTCCACCACTTAAATAAGAACCAACTTCTACATCACTTATTTGATGATATTTAATTGAACTTTCTAAAGTTTCTTTTACTAATTTTTCGTAATATTCATAACTATTATTTTCTTTTTCATAACAAGGTTTAAAATAACTTTTAACATCTATTTTACCATTTTTATAAATAAAATAATGACCTGGTTTTAATTTTTTAGTATATTTAAAGAAAGTATCTTCTAAATGATTAGTACCATATGATAAATATAATCCTAAAACTTTATTATTTAGTTCTTTTTTAAAATCAGGATGTGACAAAAATGATTTAATTTCACTACCCACCATAAATAATCCATTATGATTATAATAATAAACAGGTTTAATCCCAAAATAATCTCTAGCTCCAACTAAAGTCTTATTCTTCTTATCATAAATAATTATTCCAAACATACCTCTTAATTTATTGAAAACATTAGTTCCATATTCTTCATATCCATGAACAATTACTTCGGTATCACTATTTGTTGTAAATATATGGTTATGTTTTTTTAATTCTTCTCTTAATTCTTGAAAATTATATATTTCACCATTAAACATAACAACTATATTATTATCTTCATTATATAAAGGTTGATTTCCACCTTTTAAGTCAATAATTGATAATCTTCTAAAACCCATAGCAATATCTTTATCAACATAATATCCATCACTATCTGGACCTCTATGTTTAATTCTATCAGCCATATCTTTAATTATTTTCTTTTTATTTTCTATTTTTGTTTTATCATAAAATGCACAAAAACCACACATTTAAATCAACTCTTTCTTTAAAGATTATACAAGATTTTTAATTCTTTAATCAAGCAATTTAATCTTAATCAAATCAATATATATAATTATCCACATCACAAATAAAATTATTAGCTATATTTTCTTTTATATTTTCGGCTATACTTGATAATTTTTATCATATTATCTATTATATCCAAATAATTTGATTTTATCATTTCTTTCTTTTCATAGTTTTTTCTAAATAATATTTTTTATCAAAACCACCATTTTTTGCTTTTTTCATCATAGCTACATCGTTAACTTCTTGCATATTAACATTTATAGACTTAGCTAAATAATTTAAAACTTCTAAAACGTCAGCAAGTTCTATAACCATATCCCCACTTTGCCCGTAAGCAAATGCATCAATAACTTCATTACATTCTTCTTTTAATTTACTTAAGAGTTCTTTTTTATATTCTATATCGTCAAGAACTCTATATGAAACAAACTCTCCATTATTAGTAATTTTTTCAATTATATTATCTCTAACAAGCTTATTAAAAATTTTTTTATCTTCCATAATATTTATCTTCCTTTATATTGAGTATTAAAAACATTTTTATCATTGTAATGATAAAACAATATATATTTATCTATCAATGAACTTTTACCCATAAATAATTTTACCTCTTCATCACTTAATTTCATAGTTTGAATAAATCTTTCAAGTCTATATTCGGGCAATGCCAAAGCATAACTAATTATATCTTCTCTAGTTAAAATTTTATCAATCTTAATTTTATCAGTAACGTATAAGTCATAATAACCATAATACTCATCTTCGTATTCAATTATTTTTCCAAGAGCAGTAACTTTACATATAATTACATCCTCTTCACGAGCATTACCATATCTTAGTGTATCTTCTAATCTTTTAGCAAAATGAAATCCTGCTTTTTTAGGAAAAATTTCTTGATCAGTTTCGTATATTTTTCCTTCTTCAAACTGAAATCCATAATTATTTTCAAAATTATCCTTATTACCTATAAAAATTTTATATCCTTCCATAATATAATGTTTCCTTTAAAAATTTACACTAATAGAACCAATTTTATTTTTTACAGTTATCATTTTATCGCCATTATTAACATTTTCATTATTTTTTCCATTAATTAAAACACTTCCAATAATATTTGTTGTATTAACTTTATAATTTTCAATATTATCATTAACCATAAGTGTTATATCACCAATATTATTATTAATATAAATACTTTCATTTATTTTACCATCAAAATTAAAATTACCCATTTTTAAATTAGAACTAGTTTCATTAAATATAGAATTATCTATATTTACATCTCCATGTTTAATATCAATATTTAACTCATTAATAATAACATTTTCTACATTAATATTTCCATTAGCTACTTTAACATTCAATAAATTAATCATTTCCTTTGGAATAGTTAAGTTTAATTTATAATCATTAGATTTTCTTCTATTACCATTTTCTTTTACATACAAAGTATCACCAATAACTTCAAATTTTATTTTATCATTATTAGATTTAACATTAAACTCACTTCCATCATTAACTGTTATATTACTAGAACTAACGTCAATAGATATTTTTGAAAAATCAAGATTATCTAACTCAGCATTTTCCATAATCAAATCACTCGGTAAAGTAACAAATAAAACTTTATGGATTCCATTAATCGCACTACTTATAAACATAAATGGAATATAAACTATAAAGAAAATTAAAATTAATGCTAAAAAAGTAACTAAATATTTAATAACTTTTTGTGTATTATTCATTTAACACTTACACCTCCAAACAAAACAACTCCTTTTAAATTAATATTTATTATTTTTTCATCAACTGATTTATATTTAATACTAGTTCTTCCAAACACAGTAGATACGTTATTAAGCACCTTAACATTATCAGTAACATACAAATTTACTTTCCCAAACACAACATAATTATCTATTACTATATCATCGCTTAAATCTATATTTCTTAAATCTAAAGTAATATTGCCAAATAATGCCGTAGTTTTAAACACTTTTACACTATTATCATTAATTATAAACTTTTTATCATTAAAAATAGTCCAATAATCATTATCTAAACATTTATTATCACTTTTATCGCTGGATATAACATTAAATCCAAGACAAATAATAATAACTGACAATATCAATTTAACAATCAATCTAAAAATTTTAAAATTTAATACTTCAAATCCAAACATTATACCAATAATTATCAAAATTATTCCTAATAAATAAATATTTTTATTTCTCATAATTATCATATCCTTCCATAACAATTTTATCATAGATTATTAAAATTAAATATATTTTTATCCCATATTCACATTATATATTATAAACATATGTTCGTCAATATATTTTTCAAAAAAGTGAATAATCTAACTATTCACCATTTAATTTCTTCTAACCCTTTGCTCTTTAAATAATTATTACACTTTGAAAATGGTTTAGAACCAAAAAAGCCATTATATGCACTAAAAGGTGATGGATGAGCACTCTCAATAATAAAATTATTTTTAATTAACGCTTTCTTACTTCTTGCATAATTACCCCATAGTATAAAAACAACATCTCTTTTATTATTATCAATTAATCTAATAACATCATCTGTAAATTGTTGCCAACCTATATTACTATGACTGTTTGCATTATCTTTTTCAACTGTTAAAGTTGAGTTAAGCATCAAAACTCCTTGTTTAGCCCACGAGCTTAAATCGCCACTAGTTCTTATTGGAACTCCTAAGTCGTCATATAATTCCTTATAGATATTTTTTAAACTTGGTGGTAATTTTACGCCATCTCTAACTGAAAATGATAATCCATGTGCTTCACCTACTCCATGATATGGATCTTGTCCTACAATTACAACTTTAACATTAGCGAAAGGAGTTAATCTAAATGCGTTAAAGACTTCATGCTTAGGCGGAAATATTACTTTATTTTTATATTCATTTTGCACTTTTAAAAGTAGTGGTCTAAAATATTCACCATCATATATATTTTTTAAAACATTATCCCAATCATTACCAATCATAATTAATCCTTCTCATAATTAATAACACACATTATTTAAAATCTCAAATAGACTTTTGCTTATACATTCCATAATATATTTTTTATTATTTAATCTTGTATCTTTTATTGCAATTAATTCATACTCATAATATTTATCATTATTTTTATCATAAATAGCATAAAAAATTTTATTATTATCACCAAATAAATTATTTTCATCAACTCTATTAATCTTGCCAGTAATCCCCACACCAATATCACTATTAGCAAAATCACTAATTTTTTTAGCCATTTCTCTAGCCACATTTATACTATAAACTGAATATTTATCAATTACTTCCTTACTTACACCCATTTTAATCTTATACTCATTTGAATAAGTAACTGCACTAAACTTTAAAACATTACTTGAACCATCTATATCCGTAATAGAACTTACTACAAATCCACCAGTACAAGATTCCATAGTTGCAATTGTCATTTTCTTTTCTATTAATAAATTAACTACATCTTTCATATCACTATTACTCTCCATAAATTTACAAATCAATATCCATATATTTCTTATATTTAGGAATTAACCCAATATGTTCTTTAGATAAGCTTGGTTTAGGTTGAAATACACCAGGAAAAGAATTTCCTTCAATTATAACCGGTCCATCATTCGTAATTGCAACATCCCACCCAATATATTTAATAGTAGGTACTAACTTAGCTGCTTCTATAACCATATCACAAGCATCTTTATATAAAGGCACTTTAAATCCAATAATCTTCTTATATGTAATTGGATGTTCTTCATAAATGTTATCTGCTTGATCAATAGCAGGAACAATCACAATTCCTCTATCATTTACAAAAGTATACATAGATCCACTCGAAAAATTATCTGTACATCCACCATTACCTATTTTAAAAACACTATTTAAAACATAAGCATCATTTCCATCATAAAAAGTAAATAATCTTAAAGTATTAACAGATCCATCATATAATTTATTTATTTCATCATGTTGCTTAATTACCTCTTCAACTAAATTTTGTTTTAATCCTGTAATTACCTTATAAAGTTCCTGAACATTATTGTCTACTTCATATTTCATAACTCCTTTACCACCTTCACCATCAATTGGTTTAGCAATAAATTCCTTATGTTTATCCGTAAACTCTTTAAAATTATTAAAATTATCAACTTTTAAATAATCTCTTTTAATATAATCTTTAAATTTATCATTAAATAATACCTTATCATCTAACAAATAAAAATCATCTTTATTATTATATTTACTTATAATCATGTTATTTTTAGTTCTAGTTAAATAAGTCTTTCTTTCATCTTTATTAAGTAAATAAAATTCAAACTCTTGATAATCATAATAACCAGCACCATATTTAAAGCCACAATAAATCATATCAATTAATATAAATAAAGTTAATTTATGTTCTTTCTTAGCTATCTTTTTAGCTATTTTAATCATATTCTTATAATCTAATGTTCTTATACATTTAAGTATATATTTTAATTTATTCATCTATTCATCACTACTTAATCTTACCATATAACCTTAACTAAATAAAGTTTTAATTATTTTAAGAAAGAAATCAATACTTTTATTAACTCCCTTATCAATCGCAGTAGATATTCCAAGTCCTAAAGAAGAATATTTATTATTATATTCCTTAACACTTGTATCAACATAATTATTTATATCAACTTCTTTACCTTCAGCAACATCCTTTTCAAATCTTTCAATTGCTTCCTTAGTTAAATTAGTTTTACTTTGTAATCTGGATTCATAATAACCAGTCTTATTTGCAAAATATAAGGTAATAAACAATATAATTAACAAATAAAATATTCTTTTAGCGTTCTTATTAATCTTACTTTTAGGTTTATCATCCATTTAATTTTCACTTCCTATCACATTACCAATAATCTCCGCTAAAGCAAGTACTGAATTATAAACTTCATTAAAATTATTATTATTTCCACCAACTTCAATTAAAAAGACATTACCACTAAAATCTTGATTAAAAGTATTTTTCTTAGCATAAAGTATATCTCTTGTAAGTCCCGGATATTTTTCTTTAGTATATTCATTTAATTTAACCATTAATGCCTCATTATTTTCATATCCATCATAATTCATACCTAACACATACATAATTCTTGCATAACTTTTATTATTAATATTCACATTTAAAGAAACACTATCTCTATGTAAATCAAGATAATATTTAATTGTAGGATATCTTTCCTTAGTTCGCTCTAACCATAACCTACTAGCATTATAAGAATTATTATAAGACCAACCATGTTCATTTAAAACCATTTTAATATTTTCATCTTCAACTACTGAATAAACATTATATTTTTCCAACTCTTTCTTTAATATATTTGCCGCCATATAAACAGTTGGAGTTATATTATAATTAGCTAAACTACTACTAACATATTCTTCAGTTTGATGTGTATTATATATATAAAGAATAGGATCAGTTTTAACTATATTTTTATCTTTATTTTCTTTAATCTCACTATTATTTTTAATATTTTTTTCATTTATAACGGTAGCAAAAGTATTTTCAATAATACTCTCTGGTCCTTTCAAATTAAAATTAATAATATCCAAAAAATCTAAATCATTACTATAATTAAGTGAATTACTAAATAAATTATTAGCAATTTTATCATTAGATATCTTCATTAATTTAATTGTTAAACCAATTGACACACAAACAATTATTAAAAACACTAATATTTTTACAATTCTAATATTATATCTTTTTCTAGTAATAAATCTTTTTATCTAAATCACCTCAAGTCTAATATATAATATTAAATTTAAAATAATTGTAGAATAAAAGAAAAAAGACAAGAATTTTCTTATCTTACTTAATATATTAAATAATTTACTCTTCATCTAAATCTATATTTATAACTAAATTATCATCCGAATTACAAGTACCGCCTTTATTTATAAATATATTTTTAATTATATTTTCTAATTCTTCTTCACTAGTTTTTTGCATTTCTATTAAAAGAGAACTATTAGGTTTTATTTTATATAAATTACTTTCATCATCATACACTATTTCATAACTATATATTTTATCGTTAAGCTTGCAATCAAGAGTTACTAAAACATTATTTTTTTCAAGTTGTAAATTATTTCTATAACCTAACCACCATACCATAATTATAATTGGTATACTAACAATAAATATTTTAACTTTTTTCATTTACATCACCAAATTTGTAAAATCTACTATAACAACTTTATTTTTTAATATCAAGAAAAAATAGAGATTTCTCTCTATTTATTATTATTTAATTTTACTTCTAATACTGCATCTACCTTATTAACAACATCTACTGAAGTAGTATCAGCAAATATTGTAAAATTATCAGTTTTAGTTGTAACCTTTACACTAACCTTTGGTGGTGCTTCATAAAGATCGTAAAATCTAATATTATATTTTTTATTAATATTAACTGTTTCAGCAAATCTTCTAGTAAAGTCTTCTACAAATTTTTCCTTTACTATTCTCATTTCACCATATTTTCTAAAATGAGACCAATCTATTGCATCAGCCATAGATGCTTCTGTAACTTCTTTTATTAATATATAATCTTGTTCATTAGTTGTTGTATAGTTATTAAATAACATCATTACAGTTAGTATAAATATGCCTAAAATGATTATCCAATAACCCCATAAACTTTCTTTCATCTAAACACCTCCTATGGCCAGTTTTTATATCTTTCTAAGAATTGTTTTGGAAATAATGGATCAGGATATATACCATCTAAATCAGAAACAATTTGTCCTTTTGAATCAACCATTGTATAATCTAAACCTTTAATACATGTTTTAATATTTCCAATACAATATTGACCATTAACATAATATTTCCACTTTGATCTTCCTGTTGTATCACTAAAGAATGAAGTAACAAATGAGCTTTCACACTCTTTCATATCACTATTACATTTGAAGCAATATTGTTCATCAGCATCTTTAACATTCTTAGGATCTCCAGCACACATATTCATCTTAGCATAATTAAAATATGACCTTGAAGAATTTCGTTTTATCATCTGTAAATCTTTAGTCGTTAATGTAACTTCATATTCTAAATATTCTCTCGTACCATCATCATATATATCATGTTTTCCTACATTTGAGCTATCTGCTAAATAAGTTGATATTTTACCATCTTTAGAATAATCATTACCATTAGCTAAAGCAACATATTCATTATTATTTTTAACCGTATCACTATTAGCAATACCACTTCCTAACTCAATTTGAGTCTTAGCCGCAGTACCTTTAGCATCAGTCCAGTTAGTTTTTCCTTCTCTTTCATTAGGAGTTACATCTGATAATGAAATACTTCTATAGTAGAATTGAGGTTCAAAATCATAAGTTGTAGGATCATTAGGGTCACAAACATCACAATTACGTTTAAATGCCATTTCCATATTACAATATGAACAAGTACTTGTTAAATTATTATTTTTTAAATCAAACTTATCTTCTAAATTAAACTTCTTCAATAATGTTTGAATAAGATTTACTCCATTACTAGTCTTATAACCATAATCATATACCGAAAAAGACGTTTCATATGATCCCTTATAAGTGGTTAGCTCAATATTATAAACATAACCAACTTCTAAACCATTTAAATCAGAATGAGCAGCATTTGATTCATAATTAAGTGTTTTATATTCACCAGAATTCATAAGTGCAAAAGTATTATTTGGTGGTCTAAAATAGAATATCTTACTAATAGTTTCTTTAGAAGTAAGATTAATTTCTTGATTGTATGGATCATTAGCAGGACTTGCAGTTCCCTGAATTGAAGAATAAGATATTCCATCAGTATAATCATATGATTTACATTTACTATTTCCTTTATCAGTACAACCATCTATATCTTGACTACTTCCGAGAGTATACCCTCCTTGAATTAAATTACAAGAATTATCATCGCAAGTACCAACTGTATAACCAGATCTGCTTTTTTCAAATTTTCCTTTTGAGCTAGCATAAATAACACCGTCATAAGTATTATTAGAACTTCCTGTAGTCGTATTAGGCCAATACTTTACTGGTGATGTATTATCAACCATGTTAATAGTAGTTGTTGTTTTACCTTCTTTTTGAGAAGTTTGAGAATATGTAAAATCAACACCCGGATGTTCGCTTTCAAACGTAAATTTATATTCTGATTCAAAACTCTCTATAGCACTTTTACATTCTTCTCTAGCTCCTTGTAAATTAGTTCTTTTATTAACTGCTGATCTATAAGCGTTTCTTGCTGTTTTTTCATCGGATTTAGCAGTATTATAAGCCTCATGTGCATCACTTTCTGCCTGTATTGAATCATTATAATCATCATTAGCTTTTTGCTTTCTTCTACTACATTCATTTCCATCATAATTTTTGCCCTTTATACAGACATAAAAAGGGTAATAATTTCTATTACTAGCATTATTCCAAATAGCAAGATTATTTTCTGCTATAGGTATATATTTCTTTGCATCTTGCCATGCTTCAAATGCAGATTTAACATTTTTTACCGCATCTTGCCATGCATTATATTTATTATCCTCATCACTAACCGCATTATCGTAATTAGCTTTCCAAGAATTATAATTAAAGAATAAAGTTGATTTAACTCTTTCAACAACGTAAGGTTGTCTAAAATAAGAATTAATATTATTATAATCAGTACTATTATATGAATCAAACACAAAGAACTGTCCTGAAACAGATGCCGCAGTTGCCGGTGTTAATATATCAAGTTTTTCTGTAGTATATGCTCCGCAATAACTATTAACACTATAATCAAGATAATCTTTAAGTTCATTTAAATCTGCACCTTTTTTATAATCTTCAATCATATAATCCATATTTCTTAATCTAACATATGAATGGCTAAATGCTTTATATGAATTTTCACCGCAAGAATCACTACTACCACATTCATAATCTCTATGAACAACCGGTCCACAATATTTAATATACATATCCTGTTCTTTACTATTATCGTCAAACTTACTTCCATCAAGTTTACTACAACATCCATTTGCCAATAATTCTTCATTACTTAAATTTGGGTCATCACACAAACTTGGTAAATCAATAGTAATATAATTTTCACCACCTGAAGTAATATTATTTCCTTTACCTAGTTTTATAAATCTTTGCCATACCTTTGAAATTCTTCCCTGAGTTGAACAAACACTGCCATCTCCTACACATGTATATAATTCAATCTCAGTAATTTTATCAGCATTATTAATTGCACCTTTAAATTGAATATATACTTTAACGCTTTCTTTATTAGAAGAACTGCCACTTACTTTAACTTGTATTGTACCATTTCCTTTTTGAACATTGTTTTGACTAATTGAGCATGATAAACCATCTGCTTTGCAACCAGTAATATTTAATCCTGTTGTTGCCGAAACCTGAACATTAGCAGTTACTGTAAAAGATTTTCCACTTTGTTTAATATCCTGATCTATTTTTTTAAATTCTACAGTTAACTCTCCGTCACCAGAGGGAGAGGAATTTGGTAAATAATCATCAGCACTAAAACCATCACAATATCCCTTTCCGGCAGCACATAATCCAACCTTAACCATAGTTCCAAGTTCATCATTTCCCGGTGAATAACCAGCAATATAACCAGTATCAATTCCAACTCCACCATAATGAGGATTTACTTTCATTGTATAAATTCTATAAGCATGAGCCTGATCTCTTTCACTAATGCCACTATTTGCAGCATAATTTGCCATTGCTATCAAGCCTTTAGCAAAATCACCATCATTTAATGTTATTTTTGTATAAGAATTAATGATATTCGGATTTGGAGCATCTGGATCCAAACACGTCGCTGTCTCACCATCAATTGAATATTTTTGACATAAAAGCGATGCTCCTTGACCACCATTGGAACCACAACCAGTATAAAAAGCACCATTCATACCAATCGTGTGATTTTGATCATCTGCAAATCCAACTAAAGGAATTAATAATAAAATCAATGATATATAATATATAATCTTTTTCATTAAATCTGACTCCTTTTTTTATTTATAAAATATATTGTAACTCCTATTATTCCTAAACCAACAACACCTGCAATCATATAAGGATAATATTTAGCAAAGAAATTAACTTTATTATCATCATCAGGAGTAACATCACCGTTTTTATAACTATTTATTGCTTCTTCAAGACCTATTCCCATACTAAATACCAATTTTGGATTAGTAATGTATTTTTGACAATAACTTATATTCTCATTCCCATCGCATACCCCATATGAGCTATTCAAATTATACATTGGTTTAGTATAAGTAATAGTTTTAATTAAATATCTATCACAAGTAGTATCACTATAAACTTCTATTTTATATTTAATAATTTTATAATAATCAACATCTGCAAATGTATATTTTCCATCAACAAAATCTTCTTTGTCAACATAAATAACGTCATCATTAAGATTATTACTTATCTCTAAATTAAAATTATTACTTAAATTATAAATTGATATCATTAAATTAGTAATTGTAGTCTCATAGTCATATTGTTCATCTTTAACATGAACCTTTTCATTTTTTTCATCATAGTCTACTTTAATTTGATTAGCCTCTTTAAGTAAATCAGATTTAGTCTTCCTATCACATTTATCTGCATAAACATTCATAGAAAATAAACTCATAATTAATATTAATATATATTTCACTTAATCGCCTTCTATCCTTACAAAAGTATAACATATTAATTAACAATATTTCAATAAAACTAGTATATTTTTTAAATCAAATAAGTTAAAATATAATTATAAAATAAGATAGGAGTAACTAAATGAAAAAATTTATAATATTCTTAATTTTAATAATCTCATTAATATTTCTGTATGGTAAATATATTGAACCAAATAACTTCAAAATAAAAGAATACAGTGTTATAGACACTAATATTCCTGAAAGTTTTAATGGTTATAAAATAATTCATTTAACAGATTTATATTATGAAAATAAAGATTTAACCTCCATAATTGACAAAATAAACAATTTAAATCCCGATTTAGTCGTCTTCACCGGTAACCTTCTTCACGATAATTTTAACCCTGATCAAAAAGAAACTTTAATAAATTATTTAAACTCAATTAAATCAACATATGGTATTTATGCAGTTAAAGGTAATAACGATAATAACGAAATATATAATGAAATTATAAATAGTACTAACATCAAATTATTAAATAATGAATATATTTATTTATATAATAACAATTACACACCCATTTTATTAATTGGTTTAGATACCAACATTAACTTAGAAAATGCTTTTAAATACGAAGATAACAACAACTATAAAATAGTTTTATCACACTACCCTGACAATTTTGATTTAATTAATGATAAAAACATTAATTTATTCTTAAGTGGTAACTCCTTAAATGGACAAATAAGACTTCCTTTTCTAGGAGGAATCATTAAAAAAGATGGCTCTAAAAAATATTACGACGAAAAATATTATATTAATAACACAAATATATTTATATCTAACGGATTAGGTAACCCCAAATATGATATTAGATTATTAAATACTCCATCTATTAATTTTTATCGTTTATATAGCAAATAAAACTCCTTAACATAAAATAAAAAAGAAAGGAGTTTTTCTTATGAATTATTATCCATATTATAAATACGATGAAAATAGAGGCTTTTGGGTTCCTTTACTATTAGGTGGTTTAGGTGGAGCTGCCATAGTTGGTGCATCACGTCCAAGACCAGTTTATGTTAATCCAGCTCAAAACTATGGTCCATATCAATCTATACCTTCTTACGGTTATAATTACTATGGTGGTTATAACTATAATCCATATTATCCATATTATAGATAATTCCAATAAGTAATAAAATAGATATACAAGAACTACCACCATAACTAAGAAGTGGATAAGTAATCCCTACTATTGGAAATAAACTAATATTCATTAAAATATTAATACCAGCTTGAATAACTATAAAATTAATACATGGTTTTAAAATATATTTATCTTTACATAATTTATCTAAAAAGAATAAAAATATACTAAATAAAATTAAATAAATAATAAATCCAACTAATCCAAAATTAGCAATTAAAAGAGTTATTGCAAAATCAGTTTCAGCTTCAGGAAAATAAACTCTTTTTTTAATTCCAAACAAACCAGATAAAGAAATACTTTTAATAGCAGTCTCTATTTGATATCCTTCTCTATTCATAAAATTAGTTAATCTATCCATCCTATAAAAGAAATTAGTTCCAAATATGTCTATAAATAAATCATTATTAAAAGAATACAAATAAATAAAAGAAACAATACATATTAAAATAACTGATACTCCAAAAATATAATACCATTTATCAAGTTTTTTCATTATCAAAAAAGTTATAAATATAACCAAATAAGAAATAACGGGCCCCGTATCAGGCTCTAAAAACACTAATAAACTAGGAATCAAAGTAATTATCATTGTAACTATTACATACTTAAAATCACTTAAATTATAATTAACAGTTATATATCTTAAATAAAGAATTAAAAATATTTTCATAAACTCACTAGGTTGAAATGAAAAACCAAGTATTTTAATCCACGATGTAGATCCATTAACGTTAACTCCCCAAATAAGTGTTACTATTAACAAAACTATACCTAATAAATATAGATATAAACTTTTATCTAAAATAAAACTAATATTAACTTTAGATAAACTATAAATTACTATTAAACCTACAACAAACCAAACTATCTCCTTAATAAAATAATTACTATAACTATCTAAATAATATCTTCCATAATAAGAATTAATAACACTTACTATCATTAACAATAATAAAGATATAATAAATTTCCTCTTCATATTTTTATTTTGTAACTTATTTTTATATTTATAACATATATTTTACTAAGGAGGCCTTAATGGAATTACCAGAAATATTTAAAAATAAAATTAATATAGATCAAGACGATAAGTATTATAGAGGATCATTTAATGAATCTCATGAATTAAAATTACCTGCTAAAGTAAAAATCCGATATCAAAATCGCGAATTTACTACAACTATCGTAAGTATGACTAACAATTATTATATAACTAAAGAAGGTAATGTTCTTTATAAAGAAGATGTTACTATAATAAATTAAAAACTCCAATTAAGGAGTTTATTTAATATATCAAATTCGAAATGCGAGTACTACAATCATATAAGATGTATAACATAATTTATCTTTATCCAAAAATCTTATAAACATCATCCATAATTTAACTAAATCGATATATTTCTAATTATTCCATAAACAAAGCAAACAATTAATAAAATTATAGATATTTTATTAACATACTTCTTTAGATTATTATTCTTACCAAAAACATAACAATAATTCATATAACTATAATATATTATAAAAGGAACTATTAATATTGTTACTAAAGCATTATAATTAAAAGCACTTTTTATATCTAAATTAATTAAAGAGAACAAACATCTTGTAATTCCACACCCCGGACAATCATATCCCGTTATTAATTTAAATAAGCAAGGTATTCCAACATTAAATTCAGTATATATTTTATAATATGAAAACAATAATAGTATTAATCCTATATTGATTAATACTACTTTTTTTAACCTATTTTCCAAGTTTATTCAAATCACTTTGCATTAAAATTAAATTAACTAAATTAGCCTGAATTATAGATAAAATTAAATATATGATTGAATTATCTGCTATTTCTTTATCATATTTCTTTCCTAATCCATATAATTTTCTTCCTATATCATAATTCCAATATATTAAATATAAACCACATGTTAAAATACTTAAAAGAACTACTGTAATACCTGAAGTATTATTATTATCATCATTTAACATATTAACATCATCAGTAATAGTTGCAATCCAATATAAACTATATAAACCACATGTAATAACTGTTAAAATAATTTGAGTAGCTATATCTCTTTTATTTATTGTAAAATTACTATCAACTTCTTCACTATTAGTATTTTTAACTTCTTTAGCCTCTTTAATTTCCTTTTCTACTTTAGTTCCACACTTTGAACAATATAAATCTTTACTTTTTAATTCATTACCACATTTAGTACAATATTTCATTCTTATTCCTCCACTTTAAAATCTTTTTCTTCACCATTATCCATTAATATTTTATTAACAGATTCAGTTGCTTTAGTTAATTTATCCCCACATATTTTAGCTAGCTTCATAGCTTCACTATAAGTTTCAATAGATGAATCTAAATCAATTTCTCCATTTTCTAATTTTTTAACATTCATTTCAAGTTCATTCATTAAATCTTCAAATTTTTTATCTTCCATAATTATTCTATCCCTTCAACTTTCGCATTTATTTTACCTTTAGATAATCTTATATTAATATTATCTCCCACTTTTATTTTATCACTATCTTTAATTATTTCATCATCCTTAGAAACTACTGAATAACCTTTAGATAATATATTTAAAGGATTAAGTAACTCTAATTTATTAAGTATTAAATTGTATTTATGATACTTCTCTTTAAACATCTCTTCCGGATTACATAATATACGATTATTTCTTAAATGTTCATATTTAGTTTTATTAATTTCAATTTTATTTGTAATATAATTATTTAATCTATCTATTAAATCAGATAATTTTTGTTCTTTAATTTCATAAATATTAAGTGGATTAGTTAAAACATAAGATGATTTTATTTTATCTAAAACATTTTGATAATTTTTAATTTTAGTATTAATTATATTTGTGCTACTTAATTTATATTGAGTAATTAAATTAAGTAAATCACTCATATTAGGTACAGCCATCTCTGCTGCCCCGGTTGGAGTTGGTGCTCTTAAATCAGCAACAAAATCTGCTATTGTAAAATCTATTTCATGCCCTACTGCACTTATAATAGGTATTCTAGAATTATATATTGCATCTGCAACTACTTTCTCATTAAACGCCCATAAATCTTCATAAGATCCACCACCACGTCCAACTATTAATAAATCAATATCATCATATTCATTAGCTTTATTAATTTGTCTTACAATATCATCTTTAGCAAGTTCTCCTTGAACTAAGCAAGGAAATAATAAAGTTTCACATATAGGATATCTTCTTTTAATTGTACTTAATATATCTTTAATAGCTGCTCCAGTTGGTGCTGTAACAATTCCAATTTTTTTAGGATACTTTGGTAACTTCTTTTTATGTTCTTCATTAAAATAGCCAAGTTCACTAAGTTCTTTCTTTAAAGCCTCAAACATTAAATAAAGATTACCTAGTCCATCATTAGTCATCTCTTCTACATAAATTTGATATTGTCCTGTTGGTGGATATAAAGAAACCTTACCACAAACAAGTACCTTCATTCCGTCCTCAGGAACAAAATTTAATTTAGATGCATTAAAAGAAAACATAACCGCATTTATTCTTGATTCTTCATCTTTTAAAGTAAAATATAAATGTCCCCTAGTATGTCCTTTAAAATTAGATACCTCGCCCTTTAAATATACTTTTTGAATATTAGGATCAGTATCAAATTTATTTTTAAGATATCTATTTAAAGTACCTACTGTAATATATCTTCTTTCCATTACTCGTTAATAATCCTATCTAAACAAGCATTAATCATCTTTCTAACTGCATCATCACTATATTTCTTAGCAAGTTCTAAAGCTTCATTAATAACTACGATATTAGGTGTATCCATATATTTTATTTCATATATAGCCATTCTAAGTATAGCACCACCTGTTAAATCTAATCTATCAATTGTCCAATCTTTTAAATATTCATTTGCAATATTAGTTAATTCATCAAAATTAGTAACAATCCCATAAACCATATCTTTAACAAACTCATTATCTATCTCAACATTTTCTTTAATAACTTCATCTACGTTATAACTCATTTTATTATTCTTATATAAAGTTATTTGATAAATAATAGTCATTATTTTTTCTCTTAATTCACTTCTACTTGCCATATATAAACCTCTTTCTTCAAACATTATAACACGTCTAAATTAAATAATATATAATAAAATTTCAAATAAAAAGAAATATTAATTGTTATCTTTTAACTTTAATATTTCTTCGATTAATTCTAAACAATTATCTTCTTTCATTAATCATTGTAAGTGATTTTTCAGCATGTTTACTTTCATCACTTAAACTTTTATTAATTATTATCTCTAATTTATTAATACCACTTTTATATTTATATAAAACCTCTTCAATATTTATATCTAATAATGAAGCAACATCTTCAAATTTAAAAGTTTTTCCTTTAAATAAACCTAACATTAAACCAAGAATTATTATTTCTTCACTAGTTAATGAATTAAAATTTAAATTAGAATTATTTAGTATTGAATATAAATTAAAATCTTTTAAATTTTGTCCATTCAATCTAGCAAGTTCATAAATTATATTAGAATTATTAATTCCTTGAAACATATCATTAACAACATATTTTTTAATTATATCTTCATTTAATAAATCACCAGATTTAACAAATAAACTAGATTCAAACTCTAAATTAGATTCATTTATCTGCCATTTAACAGGTCTAATTTCTATCCAATTACGTTTATTATCCTCTAAACTATTTACACATACATACTTAATATTGTTATACATAATAACAGGATACTTATTAAATTTAACTTCCCCACTTAATGTATTTTGTGGAATATTATAAAATTCATTAGTTATATGTTTACCACCTTTTTTATTTAACTTTGATTGTGTCATACTATCCGGTACAATTAAAGGATATTCACCTAAATAAACAAAACCTTTATTTCCTATAAAAGGTTTAATTAAATTAATTAAATTATCATCAACTTCTATTACCAATTTACGATTTCTATCTTCCAAATAAACATTTTTAATATAATTCATAATAACACTTCCTTTAAACATCACATATAATAACACTATTACAAATTATTTACTAGTAAATATTAATTTTTTTCACAAATATCAATATAATATTTACTTAAATAGAAGATATTTATTTTACTCACTCAAATAATTATAAACAAATTCACTAACTTTCTTAGCAACATGAGCATTAATTGGATATTTATATGAACTATAACTATTTTGATATTTAATACTAGGACTTACCAAAGTTAATGTAAATTTCGGATCTTCTAAAGGAGCATACATAACATATGAAGTATTAATAACTGAAACATTACCATACATTGCCTCAGCTGTACCAGTTTTACCTGCCGACGTAAACTTATGATTGGTATAATAATAACCCGTACCAGTTTTATTAACTAATGAAAAACCTTCTCTAATTCTATTTAAATTATAATCATCTTCTGGAATTTTATTATATACCTCATTCTTATTTTCATATATTATTTTACCATTCTTATTTACTACATATTTAACTAAAGACAATCTTCTTCTTTCACCTGTTGCAATAGTCCCAATATAGCTTGTTAACTGGATAGGTGTATAAGCATCATATTGTCCAATCGATAAATTTAGAAGTAAATCATCAGATACTATATTTCCTTTAACACCACTAGATTCCTTATTTAAATCAATATTAGTTAAAACACCTAATCCATATTCATTAAAAACATCCCTATAACGTTTAAAATCTTCCATAGTAGTATTAAGCTTCATATTTCTCTTATATTCTTTACCAGTACTTTTAATTGCTATAATATATTGAAAATAATTACTACTCATTCTTAAAGCTTCTAAATCATCAATATAACCTAAACTCTTCCATGAACATTTATCCCTTTGAAAGTACAACTTAACACAAGCATCCTTAACCTTAAAATTATCATCTATTAACTTATATTTATATCCAACTGATATCGAAGCACCCTTAACTGCACTACCTACTGCATAAGAATCTAATATTGTATTATAAGAATAATCTATAAAAGTATTATCCTTAGTAATTTTCTTTCCCACTAAAGACATTATTTCCCCACTATTCGGATTACTAACTATTAAATAAGACTTATCAAAATATTTTGAATTAGGAGCTTTCTTAGCTAAAATAATTTCATCTTCTAATATTTTTTCTGCTTTATTTTGAATATTAATATCTATTGAAAGCACCAAATCATTTCCACTTTCATAATCACTTACTAATTTTAAATACCCATCTTTTCTAACATATTTAGCTTTAGTTCCTTTTAAATAATCATCATAAATAAATTCTAAATTACTAACACCAACTCTATCATTTAAATTATATCCCCTCTTTAAATAATAATCTTTATATTCTAAAGGTAATCCTTCACTTTTAGAAGAAACCATTCCAAATACCTGTTTTAAACTATCACCATAAGGATATATTCTTTCCCATGTTATATCAGTCCTTATTCCCTTAATCATTTTATTATTAATATTTATATATTCTTCTTCACTTATATCCTCTTTAATAATTTTATCTTGATAAGAATAACCATTAGTAAATAAATAATATAAATAAGCTTCTTTTTTATCTATCTTATTTAACATACTATCATTAATAATATTTATCTTTTCTTTTAATAATTCTTTACTACTTATTTTTCTTTCTTTATATTTAATTTTAACTTCATCCGGTATTAAATCATCAACTTCTTTTTTATTATTTATATAATAATAATATTTTAAATTATACTCACTAACATTACCATCTATACTAATAATTTTAGCTAACTCTTTTACACTTTCTATAATTTCTTGTTCAATTAATCCATAAGTATTAGCAATAATTACTTTAATTTGTTTATTATCAACTAATATATTCCCATTAACATCTAATATTCTTCCTCTTGGAGCAGTTAACCCATAAACATATTCATCAGTAACACTATAAGAATTATTATTCATAAGGTTAAAAACAACTATAATTGATATCAAACTAATTAAAATATATAAATATATAATTTTATTTTTCATAATATTATTATGGATAAAAACATAAAATATATAGGGTGATTTTATGAATATTGTTGATATATATATGAATAATTTAAGAAAAGATGATGTTTTAAACTTCGCAACTAAAAAAGACATAAGACTATCTAACGAAGAATTAGACTTTACTTATGACTTTATTAAGAAACATTATAAAGAAATAATGCAAGATAAATATAAATATAATTTTAATGATTATAAAGATCGTTTTTCTAAAGAAAACGCCGGTAAAATAAGCAAATTAATTGATGAATATATTAATTATTTATAATATCATTTATTAAATTTGGATTAAATTCTCCCTTTCTTATCATCTCTATTTCATATTTATATGGGGCTTTATCCATAACATAAGGAGTTTCTAATATTTTAGGAACTTTTTCTAATCTAGGATTATTAATTATATTTAACAAAGTATCAAATCCAATAGTACCAAATCCAATATTTTCATGACGATCTTTATGACTACTTAATATATTTTTAGAATCATTAACATGAACACATTTAATTTTATCAATACCCACTTTTTTATCAAATTCATCTAAATAACCATCAAATTCTTTAAGATTAACTCCTGAATCATTTAAATGGCATGTATCTAAACAAACTCCAATCTTGTTTTTAACATTTTTAACAATATAAGCTATCTCATCTAAATTACAACCTATTTCAGTACCTTTACCTGCCATAGTTTCTAAAAGAATAATACATTTATCTTCTTCTTTTGTAATATCATTAATAGCTCTAACTATATTATCTATTGCAACCTTTCGTTCTATCTTAACGCTAGATCCTGGATGTAACACAAGATATTTAACTTCTAATTCTTCACATCTATCTAATTCTTTTCTTAAAAATTCTTTACTAAATTCATATTTATGTTCATCTAAATTATTAGCTAAATTAATAATATACGGAGCATGACATATAACATTATTTATATCAATATTATTTTTTATCATTAACTCTTTAGCTTCAACTAAGTATTCTGGCTTTATAGCTGATCTAAAAGTATTTTGTGGTGCACCAGTATAAAACATAAAAGTATCAGCATTATATAAAATTGCTTCCTTAACACTATCTAATATTTGTTTATTTTTAAAATGAACATGAGATCCTATTATCATCTTTAACCACCACTAAAATCATAACATAAAAAAATCAAAGTTTAAACCTTTGATTTTAATAATTCATTTCCGATAAAATTACTTATTGCAATTATGAACAACTATTAGCAGCTGTAAAAGCTTCTGTTAATGTTGCAGGAACTGTTTGTAATTTAACTGAAGATGATAACTTACCTTTTATTCCATCAATATCTTTATATCCTACGCCACCTGCTTTGTCACCAAGAGTATCACTAGCTGTTATACCTATTTGATAATTAGCATCATACATTTGAATTGTATAAGTAGTTCCATCATTTGAAATCAATACTTTTCCTTTATAGTTTGAAGTATTTTCACCGTTTAATTCCTTTATAGTATAACATGTTTTACCACTACCTAATAATGCATCTGATTGATATTTATCAGCAGCTGTATCTAACATTCTATTTGCATATAGTAAGAATGTAGATTGTCTAGCAGAACTCATTGAATTCATAATTGTTGGTAAAGTAAGTACCATAATTATAGCAAGAACAACAATTACAGCAAGTAACTCAACTAATGTAAAACCTTTCTTATTTAACTTTTTCATAAATCTTTTCCCTCTTTCTATGTTATCTATAATTAATTCTACAAGAAAGAAAAGATTATGTCAATTACTTTTACTTTAATATTTTTAAAATACTGTTAACAGTGTCAACCGTTTCTAATATATTATTAGTTTTATTTATACGTTCATTTTTCTTATAACCTTTATATGCATCCATAAAATTTTTATAATAACTACTTCCCCTATTTAAATATTTATACCAATAAGAATTATTATTAATAAACTCTTTTAATTTAGGATCACTATTAATTTTAATTAAAATATCAGCTCTCATTAATCACCAAAAAACTTATTAATTACCCTAGGTGTTTTAGCAACAGTACTTATTGTATCAACCGGTTTTTTAGCTGTTAACTCACTTATTACATTAATAGCTTTCTGAGCATTATTAATATATTTTTGAACATTATCAATATTTATATTTTTAACTAAATTAGTAAGTTCTGTAATAGATGCATTTTTCCTATCATCACTATCTATTTCACTTTTTTCTTCATTATATTTATTCCAAACATTATCGTCATTTCCATATAAATCATATACTTCATAAAAATCTTGCCATGTATATTTTTTATTTTTAACTAAATCAACTAGTTCCGGTTTACTTTTAATAAATTCTTTAAATTCATCTTTTTTATCCATAAATAAAACCACCTAATATATTATATTAATTAAGTGGTCTTATAATTCTATAATTTAAAGTCATCAATGAAATTATCAATAGTTAATTCTTCATTCGTTTTCTCTTCTTGTTTTACTACAAAAGAATTTTCATCTATATTTTTCATATTTTTGATAACAAATACATCACTTACATTTAACTTAGTATAAACACTTCCTGTTGATTGAACATCCATTATTGGAATATCACTATTTTTTAATAGATTTGTATCTTCTCCTGTAATATATCCAATCTCATCTTTACTATTAGTTAAGAACGCAAATGATATTTCATACTTAGTTGATTTAACTTTCTTAAGTAAACTAGATCCTCTCTTAGCTCTTGATAAGAAACTTAAATCTTTTAATTTAACTCTCTTAGCCGTCTTTTGATTTGTAAATACATCTAAATATTCATCACTATCGTTATATGTTGTGCCTAATACAACAAAGTCATTTTTTAAGTTAATTCCCTTAACACCTGCTGCTTTAGGACTTACTATTGGTATTTCATTAACGTTATAATTTAAATAATATCCATCACTAGTAACAATCATCGCATTTTCTTTATTTAAACTAGTACTTACTATTTCATCATCATCTTTAAGTTTCATAGCAGTATATGGTTTATTATATCTTGAAACTATAAAGTCATTTAAATTACATCTCTTAACCATACCATTCTTAGTAAATATCGAAATAATCGGATTACTTTGTTCTTCATTAATAACATAAGAAGATATTACTCTATCATCTGAAGGAATAGTTACAATATTACTTACGTGTTTACCTAAGTCTTTCCACTTGCATACTGGTATTTCATGAACAGGAATATATAAATAATTTCCTTTAGCAGTAATAATACATAGCTTATTAATCGTATTAGTTTTATAATAAGAAATAACATAATCACCAGGTTTAACAAGTGTATCTTCTTCATCAGATTTACTCTTTAATGAAACTCTCTTAATATAACCATCTTTAGTTAAAATAACGATTACATCTTCTCTAGGAATTAATTCCTTTTCATCAATTTTGATTTCTTTAACTTCACTTCTAATTTCTGTCTTACGAGGCATTCCATATTCTTTTTTAATTCTTCTAAGTTCTTCTTTAATAACTGCTTTTAATTTATTTTCATCGCTTAAGATTAATCTAAGTTCATCTATAATCTTTCTTAAATTATCTAACTTTTCATTTAAAATAGTTATATCAGTATTAGTTAGTCTATATAATTGTAACATAACAATTGCTGTTGCTTGTTCTTCAGTAAAATCGAACTTCTTAACTAAATTTATAATTGCATCTGGCTTATTTTTACTTCCTCTAATACAAGCAATTACTTCATCTAAAATACTTATAGCTTTAACTAAACCTTCAGTAATATGCATTTCTTTTAAAGCAAAATCTAAATCAAATTTAGTTCTCTTAGTAATAACATCTTTTTGATGTTCAATATAAGCATCAATTATTGGAATAATTCCTAATAATCTAGGTCTTCTTTTATCTATACAAACCATATTATAATTATATGTTGTTTGTAATTCAGTATTTTTAAGTAAATATTTTAATATTAAATCTTTATTAGCCCCTGCTTTAATATCGATAACTATACGAATTGAAGAATCTTTATCTGATTCATCTCTAACCTCAGCTATACCATCAATTTTCTTATCATATCTAATATCATCTATTTTTTTAACCAACAATTGTTTATTAACATCAAAAGGAATCTCAGTAATAACTATTTGTTCTTTGCCTTTATTCTTTTCAAAAGCATATTTACTAGTAACAATTAATCTACCTCTACCAGTTTTAAAAGCTTCTTTAATTCCATTAATTCCTTCAACAATTGCACCAGTTGGAAAATCAGGTCCTTTTATTATCTCAAAAATAGAATCTTCATGACAATTAGGACTATCTATTCTTTTAATAACAGCATCACATACTTCAATTAAATTATGTGGTGGAATATTTGTTGCATATCCTGCTGAAATACCACTTGTTCCATTAACTAAAAGGTTAGGAAACTTAGCTGGTAACACGGTAGGTTCCATTAAAGTATCTGAATAATTTGGAGCCATTACAACCGTATCTTTATCTATATCTTTTAATAATTCTTCACTTATCTTAGCAAGTCTACATTCAGTATAACGATAAGCTGCCGGTCCATCACCATCAATAGACCCATTATTTCCATCTACTTCAATTAAAATATGATTTTGTTTCCAACTTTGACTCATTCTAATTAAAGCTTCATAAACAGATGAATCGCCATGAGGATGATATTTACCTAATACATTACCAACCGCATTAGCACACTTTTTAAATTGTTTATCATATGTATTTTTATCACGATACATAGCATATATAATTCTTCTTTGAACAGGCTTTAATCCATCTCTAACATCAGGTATTGCTCTATCTTGAATTATATATTTTGAATATCTTGCAAAACGAGATCCCATTATCTCTTCTAGACTATATTCATGTATTCTTTTAAGTATCTCTTCCATCTTATCAAATCCTTACAAAATCTAGTATAACATTAATAATTAATCAAATCAAATAAAAAAGTAAGCATTACTTACTATAAACGCTTACTTTTTTCTTATCTTTTCCTAATCTTTCATATTTTACTACACCATCAATTAGTGCGTATAAAGTATGATCTTTACCCATTCCAACATTTGTTCCTGGATAGATTTTAGTACCTCTTTGACGATAAATAATATTACCTGCTACGCAAGTTTGTCCATCTCCTAATTTAGCACCTAATCTACGGCCAACAGAATCTCTACCATTTTGAGTAGATCCTTGAGCCTTAACATGAGCAAAACGTTGAATGTTTAATTTAATAAATAACATTTTTATTTCTCACTTTCTATTTTAATATTTTTTGGATAATCTTTTGCTAAATCCTTTAGCATTAATATTAAGTTGTTAAATAATTTTAAAGCATTTTCATCATCTAATATTTTAATTTCTATCGTATTAGAATCATCTTTATATAAAATAGAATTCTTATTTAAACTATATATACCATTAACTGTACAAGTTATTAAACTTGATACTGAAGCACATACAATATCTTTACCATAATCATCATAATTAGCATGACCAGTAACTATTAAAGAATTACTACTATAAACTACTTTGATCATATTAACCAACTATAGATTTAACTACTAATTTAGTATATGGTTGTCTATGTCCTTTAGTTAGACGATATTTCTTTTTAGGTCTATATTTAAACACTAAAATCTTCTTTTGTTTACCATGTTTAACTACTTCGCAAACAACTTTAGCTCCTTTAACATATGGAGTTCCAGTTTTATCACCAACAGCAAGTACATCGGTAAAATCGATTGTAGAACCTGCTTCAGCATCTAATTTTTCTACAAAGATTTCGTCACCCTCAGCAACATAATATTGTTTACCACCTGTAACAAATATAGCTTTCATTAATTTTCCTCCCATCTTTTAGGACTCGCCTTTAAGGTGTGCCTAAGCATCTTTTACCTTTTCAGTGCGGTTTATAAATTAATTACAAACATAGATACTATATCAAATATTTTAAATTATGTCTATAATTTTAAAGTAAATTTAATTATTTAAACTGCATAATCTACCAAGTGTTGAAGATTTTCTTAATTTTTTTATAGCTTTATTTTCAATTTGTCTAACTCTTTCTCTAGTTACACCAATTATATGTCCAACATCTTCTAATGTATAATCTTTTCCAGCCTTAAATCCAAAACGATAAGCAAGTACTAATTTATCTCTATCTGTAAGATATGGATAATTAAATATATAATCTCTTATTTCATTTTTTCGTTCATTCTCAAGAAAATCTTCTTCTAAATCATAATCATCTTTTATTAAATCTATAATTTCTGTATCATTAGAATCATCATTCTTTGTTGACTCATTAAGTGACACCATATCATCTACATATGGTAAAACACTTTCGATAGTATCTTTTTTTAAATTTAAAGCCTTTGAGATCGTTTCAACAGACGGTCTTTGTCCACAATTAACATAGTAATTTTGCATAAATTTTTTAATTTTTAGTAAATATTCATAAGAATGTACTGGAATTCTTATAATTTTTGATTCGTTAGCAATTGATCTAGTAATAGTTTGTCTAATCCACCAAACAGCATAATTACCAAATGTTAAGCCCATTCTATAATCAAATTTATCAACTGCTAATAATAATCCTTCATGTCCAGCACTAATTAAGTCTTCAAAATCAACACCCATATTTACATATTTTTTAGCAACAGCAACAACTAATCTTAAATTGTATGTAACAACAGTTTCTCTAGCTGTTTCATCACCTAACTCAATTCTTTTATAAAGAGCTACTAACTCTTCAAAAGTTAATAATCTGTTAGGTAAATTTCTTAAATAAGATCTAACAATATCGTCACTTAAATAATCATCTGAGATATGCACTAATTCATCATTATCAACACTATTATTTACTTCAATAATAAATTTATATGCCTTTAATAATCTATTAACTATTTCTTTATTTTCTAAAGAATTTAATTTAATATTTTTTTGAAGTATTTCTTTAACATTTTTAGATAAAATATCACAAGTGTTAATAAGAAAAATTATATCTCTATCACCTAAATTAATATATTTTAATTCTTCTGCTAATTTATTAATGTTTGTTATTACATCTTCTCCAAAATTATTATTTATAAATTCTTTAATGTAATATACATTTTCACTATTTACTATTTTTTTTATCATAATATTCCCCTTTTTTACGCAAATTTTTTAATTTTAGGATCTTTCCTTAACTTACGTATAGATTTATTTTCGATTTGTCTAACTCTTTCTCTAGTAACTCCCACCATTTGACCAATTTCCTCTAATGTATGATTTTCTCCATCAATAAAACCAAAACGATTTAAAATAACAAACTTTTCTTTATCTGTTAATCTTGCATTTATTAATGCTTCTCTAAACTCATCATTTAATATTTTTTTCTCAATAGATTCTTTAGAATTTTCTTTATCTTCTATAAAATCTCCAAACTCAGTTTCACAATCATCAATATTTTCAATTGGAGCATTTAATGAGAAAGTCACGTTATTCAACTGTTGTAATGCAGTTTTTACTTTATTTAATGGCATCTTAGTAAACTTAGCTAATTCTTCATCACTAGGTGTTTTATGATATTGTTCATAATATCTAGATATTGCTTTATTAATTGTTAAACAATCTTCATGAACACCAGCTGATACTCTAATTGTTCTTGATTCATTAGTAAGTGTTCTTCTAATTGCCCACATAATCCACCAAGAAGCATATGTTGAAAAACTCCATCCTAACTTATAATTATATTTATCTATCGCAATCATTAATCCTTCATTACCTGAACTAACTAAATCCATTAAATCTACACCTTGTATCATATCACAATGTTCAATAGCTCTTCTATGTTTAACTGCAATAGAGACAACTAATTTTAAATTATACTCTGCTAATATTTCTCTTGCTCTTTGAGATCCTAAATCTCTTTTTTTACATAAATCAATAACTTCTTCCCTAGTTAATAATCTTTTAGGTGCTTGGCTTAAATAAAAATTTAACGGATCTAACTCCATTGTACTTATACTAACATCTTCGTCTCTAATATCATCTAAACTAAAATTTTCAAGTTCCTTTTCGATATCATTTATTTCTTTAGAATTTACTTCTTGCACTATTTTATAAGCTCTTACCATGTTTTTTACAAATGTTGCTTCATTTAAATTTAACTTATCATAATTAATTTTATCTAAAGAACAAACATCAAAAATCATCTTTTTAAAATAATCATCTGTATTAATTAATGCTATTATTTCTTCATAATTAAGTTTAATAGAATTAATATCAATCCAATCTAGTAAAAAATCAAAATTAGCTATTGAATCATAATTTTTAATATCTAAATGTTTAATATAATCTTTTACTTTTAATAGATTTTCTTCTCTTATCATATCTTCCATTAAATATTCCCCCTTTAACAAAGTGCCTATATAATAACATATATTTCAATAAATGTCAAATCATTTGTTCGTAATGATAGCGTTTACAAAGTCGGGGAAACAGGCAATAATGAAAAAAAGTTAAGGATATAAATCCATTCAACAATAAAGATAAATTATCTATAATTAAAAAAAGCCTTATTTCAAAGCTTTTATCATCTTTAATGGTGCTCGCACTCGGACTTGAACCGAGACTTCTTCATCAGAAAATAGATTTTGAGTCTATCGCGTCTACCAATTTCGCCATGCGAGCAAGAACAAATTAATTATAGCATACTATAATTAATTAATGCTACAAAAATTAATCTTCTTTATATAAAGTATTATATAAATCAAGTTCTTCACTCTCGCTATCTTTTAATTTAGGTAAATCATTAATAGTAGCAAGTCCAAAATAATCTAGAAAATTATTTGTTACTTCATATAAATTTGGTTTACCAGGTAAATTACTCTTACCACAAACTTTTATTAAATCTTTAGCAAGAAGTTTTCTAAGCACAAACACAGTAGAAACTCCTCTAAGTTCATCTATCTCTACCCTAGTTATTGGCCCATTATAAGCAATAATTGCTAAAGTTTCCAATGCAGCAGGTGACAAAGTATTACTTTCCGGTTTCTTTACCAATTTTTCATAAATTTCCTTATGTTCCGGTTTAGTAGTCAATTTAAAAGCATCGCCCAAATAACTAATTCTTATTCCTCTATCATCTTCATCATAATTCTTTTTTAAAGTAGAAAGTAAATTTTTAACTTCAGTTTCTGATTTTCCCATCACATCACATAAATTTTCAAGAGAAATGCCATCATCACCGACAACAAACAAAATACCTTCCAAAATCCCTAACTCTTTCATATATTACTTCCTTCTAAATATATTTCCCCAAAATTTTTATCCTGTGTAATAATTATTTCACTCTTTTTAGATAAATCAAGAATACTCAAAAAAGTAATAATAACATAAGGCTTAGAAATATCATCAAATAAATCTAAAAAATTAATCTTACCTCTATCTTTAATAATTTTTCTAATTGAATTATTTCTTTCTTCAACACTAAATTCCTTTTTAGTAACAGTTGTTACACTAGGTTTCTTACTTTTTTGTCTTTTTAAAAACTCTTCAAAAGCATTAAGTAAATCATTTAAAGTAATATCCGTATTTAACTTAGCTTCTTCTCTAAATTCATTTAAATTACTAGGTAATTTAGTATAAACATAACTTCTTCTTTCTTCTAAAACTCTAAAATCATTAGCCATATCTTTAATCTTTTGATATTCAAGTAATCTATCTCTTAATTCCTCTTCATTATTAATTTCATATTCTTCATCATCTTCATCCTCATGATGTAATAACAGTCTACTTTTCAAATGAATAAGTTCAGATGCCATAACTAAATATTCACTACAAGCATCAATAGTTAAATCTTTATTATTATTTATATAATCAATGTATTCTCTAGTTATTAACTCAATATTTATATCATATATGTCCATTTTATTACTTTTAATTAAATGTAATAATAAATCTAATGGACCACTAAAATCATTTATTTCAACATTCATTTACAATCAAAACCCTTACCACTTAATTGATTCAAAACATCATTATAATTAGAACTTAACACGAAATAATTAACATCAATAGAACTTAAATCAATTTCTTTATCGATAATATTTTCAAACACAAAAGTATTATTTTCATCATCATTAATAACTTTACTATTACCACCCATATTATTAATATCTTTACTTCTACTAATATAAGTATTTAAAGTATCTTCATAAACAGTTTTATCTTCACTATTAAAAGAATAACTATTAAATATTTTAATTAACTTATTATCTTTGTCAAAAGTATATTCATAATTATAATTACGATATTTACAAGTTAAAATAGTATTATTAATAACTTCAGATGTAGTTGTCGTACTAGTAGTTGTAGTAACCGGCTTTGTAGTAGTCGTATTATTTCTATTTAATAAATCATCTAAATTAAAATCATCACCTAAATAAGCTTTAATATAAGGAAACGCTAAACAAGTACCTATTAATAGAATAAATATAAATAAAACCAAAAAAGGTTTACTAGATTTTTCTTTTTTTAAAGTACCTAATACAATTACATCATCATCTTTCATTTTCTAGCCTCCAACTATAATTAATTATATCAAAAATAATATTAAAATAAAATACAAAAAAGGAAAGAATTATTTCTCTCCCTAATCTATTTAAACACCACTCTAGTGATGTACAATATATTCTATTCATAAACTAAAAAATAATTAATAATTAAACAATATATTTTAATTCTTTATTATAACTATTAATATTACCAATAACCCCATAAATAATAATTTCTATATCTTTTAACTTAAATAATTTTTTATTATAAATACTATCTAATACCATTATAAAATCTATCTTACTATAATCTATTCCACTATTTAATATATAATTAATAACTCCTAACTTATAATAACCACTTTTATTTAAATAAGATATATAGTCATAATTAAAAGAAGAAATATAATATAAATTACGCTTATCTTTAATATATTTAGTTATATCAATCTTTTCTTTTAATTCAATAATCATAACTTTATTATTATATCTACTAATAACATCTTCAAACTTAGGAATTTCTATTTTATTATCTAATAATTCCTGATAAGTATAATTTCTTAGTAATCCCCTAACTCCAAATACCCTTGATAAAAAAGAATCATGTAATATGACCGGAATCTTATCTTTAGTTAACCTAACATCAAACTCAATGCCTTCATAACCATTATTAAAAGCATTATCAAAAGCTTTAATAGTATTTTCCTTAATATTATCATCAAATAAACCACGATGCGCTATAAACATAAAAAATCACCTTAATATATTCTATTAAAGTGATTCATTATTATTATCATCAAATATATCTTTAGTTTTCATTAAATCATCTAAAGCATCTTCAACTGAAGTAGGCTCTTTTTCTTCAAAAGCACTATCTATAATACTTGTTTCTTTAACTTTAGGTAATTCTTCTAAATCTTCTGTTTTATCATCTACTTGATCAACATTTTTATCTAATTTATCTTTTTTATTTTTCTTTTTATTAAAGAATATTAAATAAGCAGCAATTCCAATAATTGTTAATGAAACTAACACAATTAAAATAATTAATATTATATTTGAATTATCTTTCTTATCAATTGCTCCCGGAACAAATTCTGAAGTTGGTTCTTCACTTACATACTCTTCTCTAATAACAGTTATATTATATATTTTAATTTCATTTTCTTCATCAGTAGGTGTAACTGTAATAGTTATAACATTCTCTCCTACTTTTAAGTTATTATTTCCTTTGATTTCAACCTTTGCATTTTCATCAGCAGCAGTCGCATTTATTTCTAAATTCTCTACTTCATAAGGAACTGATGCAGTATAATCCAATGTATTTTCATCAAATTGTTCATTAACATTATAATCTTTAATATTTAATCCAGCTAATTTATTAGATCCATCTGTAGTTTCTCCACGATAAATAATAAATTTATATTCTTCAGTATTTTTTTCATCTTCGCTAGTAAATTTAAATATTACTTCATTTTTACCTTGAATAGTTTGAATTATTGTATCAGATTGACTAGAAACAGTACATCCAACTGTACACTCACTTTTTAAGGTTACACCTGTTTCTAATGTTGTATAAAACAATGTAACTTGTCTAATTGTATCTTTAGTATATAATTTATATTCATGAATACTTTGGTTAAATGCTGGCTTCATAGTTGCATTTTTAAATGATAAACTAGTAACTGATGCACTTGTATTTTTAGGTCTAGTTGTTGTAGTGGTTACACCTTGTCTTAATGTTAAAGTTTTAGAATAATCAGCAGCAGTTCCAACTTCAACATCACCTTTTTTAAATTTAATATTTTTAATTACAAATGACGTAGTTGCATTTTCTCCAGATAAATTTGTTATGTTAAATGCTCCAATAACTCCATCTTTATAATTATTAGCTGAAACTATAAAAGCTTTATTTCCTGAATAATTAGGAGTTGTAGAATAATCGCTAGATTCATTACCTTCAAACTTAATTAAATTAGAATCATAAGCAACTTCAAATTCAACTTGGGTAAATTCATCACTACCAACATCTTTTAATTTAATTTCATATTTACCATTTTCATCAGTTTTTAATGTTGATACACCAGTAATTTCTAAAGATGCTGCATTAACATTTATTATACCAAAAACACTAACCAAACACCCAATTATTATTCTTTTAATTTTCATTTAATTACCTCTCTACTATATATAAGTTTATCATATATTTTTAGAAAAACAAATACCTATTTTTTATACATTATATGCCAATATTATTAATATATGAATTCTCGTAATATTTACTTGACCTAACATCTAATAATTTGATATTCTATTCCTTAAGGAACATTTAATTGTTTAGGTGATTACCTCTATTCTTTTAAAGAAAGAGGTGATGATTGTGAATAAAAAATTATTATATTTTATTTTAATTAATTTATTTATAATTATTTTTATTTTATTCTACATTATTATTAAAATGATTGTATTAAAATAAAAACACCATAAACACAGGAGGTTTTGGTGATTTCAAAAACATTTAAGGTAATCACTTAACATCCAAAATTAAGTGTTCCTTTTTTATTTTATGTAAGTTTTCCTTACATATTCATTATAGCAAATTTTAATATTTTTTCAATACATATACTTTTAATAATTACAAAATCTTAATTAAAATATCATTAATTATATATAAATATTTTGGATTAACATATACATATCCCTTTTTAATAATTAATTCTTTATTCTTAATTAAATCATTTATATCATATTTATTTTCAAATTTAATTCCATATTTATTCTCAAAATTCTTTAAATTAATACCTTTTGTCTTTCTTAATCCAAGCATTACTTCATCATACATTTTATCATCATTGCCAAGTAAACTTTCAAAATTATGATAATCACCACTTAAATATTTATTCAAATTACGTGTATTATCATATCTAAAACCATCAACATAACCAGATGCACCCAATCCAAATCCATAATACTCTTCATTATTCCAATAACTTAAATTATGCTTAGACTCATATCCTACTAATGAAAAATTACTAATTTCATAATGATTATAACCCTTTTTCTTTAAATATTTAATAATCGTAAAATACATTTTAGAATCAAGATCTTCATCAATCGGATTAATACCTTCATTATAAATTTTAGTATGTTCTTCAATTTGTAATGAATAAGTACTAATATGTTTAGGTTTTAATTTAACTATAAGTTTAAGATCTTTTTCTAAAGTTTTAATATTTTCTCCCGGAATACCATAAATTAAATCTAAATTAATATTATCTATTCCTTTAATTCTTATCATATTAATCTTATTTTGAATATCTTTAAAATCAACTGACCTTTCCATAAAACCTAAATTATCTTTATCAAAAGATTCAATTCCAATACTTATTCTATTAACTCTATTTTTAATAAGAATATCAATTAATTCTTCAGTTATGTCATCCGGATTACATTCAAAACTATATTCATAATTATTTGATACTTTAACCACACTTAAAATCTGAAATAATTTATTTAATTCATCATAACTTAAAGAAGAAGGAGTACCTCCACCAATATACACAGTCTCCATTTCTTCCCCATTATAATAATTTGTAATCTCATTGTTTAATTCATCTAAATATTTATCAATAAACTCATGATTATAAAACATTTTACAAAAATCACAATAAGAACATATTTTCTTGCAAAAAGGTATATGAATATACATATGTTTCATAAAACACACTCCAATTTAGTATTTAAAAAGGATGAGTTATCATCCTTCTAAATATTCTTTCTTTTTGTTATTTTTCTTTTTAAGATAAATAACAAAACTTACTATTAATAATGCACTAACTCCTGCAACACTAGCTATTATTTCAATTTTCTTATTATAAGCAGCTTTTTGAATATCTATTGAATATATATTTGTTAATCCATTTTCTGCTATTACTTTTACTCTTATTGTACTAAATCCAGTTAAATCATTATTTCCATACATATATATGTCGGCTCGATTTGATTCTGGAGTTGCACTTATTAATAATGTCTTTTCTCTTTTAATTTTTACTTCATAATCTAACTTATCAGGACTAAATTCTATATTATAATTCTTGATACTTAATGTTCCTAATCTTGCTGAATTTGATATATCTAATCCACTTTCTTTTCTTATTACATGTAAACTATATATTCTTGTTTTATTATTGTTTTTTACTTCTATTTGAATTAGATTATTTCCTACTTTTAATCCCGTATTATTTCCTACATTAACTGTCGCATTTTCATCTTCAGCAAACGCATATATTGGTAAATCTTCTGTTTCATATGGTACAGTTATTGTATAATCATAGGTTTCTTTATCAAATCCAAGCATTGTTCCTGGTACTGTTAAACTGCTTAGATATGTACTATTTATATTATCTTTATCTTCACCATTTCTTATAAAGGTTATTACATAACTTCTTATACTTCCAGCTTCACTTATTACTTTAAGTACCACTGATTGTCTATCCTCTGTTATTTCTACTTCTCTTGGTTCGTATCCTTTTATAAATTTTGAAGTACTGCTATCTAATTCTGCATTTACACTTACTTTTTTAGTAAATCTACTTATTTTTACATCATAATTTGTTGTATATGGATCAAAATCTATACTTCCTCTACTTAATTTAACATTTTTAAGTAAATTAGAATTATTTCTATCATCTACTCTATTTATTATAAATGTATAGCATCTTTCTTTTCCTTCTTTATTAACTATTTTTATTAATGCGACATTTCTTCCATAATCTAAATCTATTGTTCTTGGTTCATAACCAGATACATATGTTGCATCACTACTTGTTAATGTTGCATATAATGCAATTTTATTTGCTGTTACTGATAATTCATATGATGTTGTTAATTTATCAAATCCACCTACTGAATCTGCTATTAAGTCATTTGATAATAATGCATATTTTGAATCTTTAACTCCAGTAGTATATCCTACTGTTCCATCTAAAGAACTAATATTAGTGTTAATATCATTACCATTGCCATCTTGTACTTTAAAACTTGCAAGGGTTGTACTTAAATCAGCATCATATACTTTAGCTAAAACTGGATAACTAATTCTACGTTTTTCATTAATTGCCCATATAAAGTATGTTCCGGCTGTTCTTTCTATACTAAATGAATTATTAACCGCATTAAATGTACTCCATCCTGAATTTACAGTTGGTTCTTCACCACTTGATACATGATATCCTAAAATTGGAACATCTCCATATGGAACTCCGGTAATATTTATTGTTCCTTTACCACCAGTAGTTATTGCTCCAGCTGATGCATTAACACCAGGTCTTTTTATATAACTACATGTATATAAATAATCTTTATAACAATTATCTGAATTACTATCTTTACATGTATCATTAGTTAATTTATATTTAAATTCATAATCTTCAGCACATGAAACAATTTTATTTCTTGTATCTTCAGTATCATCTTTCTTACATATTGATACCGGAACTTCACCTTTAGCACCTGTAACATTTTTAGATGTTACACATGTTTTAGATCCATCTCCATTACTATCTTGATTTTTGCAAGCCGGTTTATCACTTGTAATATAATCTATATTTATATATACTGTCTTACCATTATATTCAACTTCACATGATTTACCATCACATGAACTCTTTATTTCTTTCTTAAAAGTTACAATAGATCCACAACCTATTTCAGTTTTATCTTTACTTAAACCTTTATCAGAATAATAATATGTCTTTTTTGCTATATATCTTTCAATCTTTTGATAACATCCAGTTTCACTTTCATTTTGAACTATGTCTCGTTTATATATTTGGGTACTTGTTTTAACGTTATTTTCATTTATAGAAGTAACATCACAAATTGCATTATCCCCAGTTGTACACGTTTTTATAAACAATTTATCACCACAGGCAATTGCATCACCACTATTTTCTTTACCTTTAGCATAAAAAAATGAATTTATTTTTACTTTTTCATCATCAGAAGTTGGTTCATCAACAACATTACCTCCACCTGAACTTCCGCCAGAACCTCCACTAGAACTTCCGCCAACACAAGTAGGACACTCATCTAAGTAACAAGCTTTTGCAGTAATATCATCATAACAATATAATTTATTACTAGTTTTAGTGTCATATCTCCCACCAGTTGAACAGTCACCATCTCCAGCTATTCCATTAAAATCTCTTAAATTATCATATGAAGAGACCGTAATAAAACATTCGTTAGTTTGACATTCATAATTTAAATCATTATCAATATCACTATTTTTTACTTCATCACCAGCATCATAAATTTTAACAGACGCATTTTTTGCATTAACAACTGAAATTTTACATCCGCGTTTTCCAATAGTGTTCTTATTATTTCCATTGTTACCGCTTCCACTATTTGTGTTATTGCATGCATAAACATTAATATCCTTAGAATTACTATTAAAATTAAAATACCTCGTCTTAGAACCTACTCCATATGTACAATTAGGTGTTGTTCCAACAGAATAATTAGAAGGTTCTTTAGAAGTAACTGTTATTCGGCAATTCCCTTTGGAAACATCACAACATTCTCCATTAATGCAACCATTTCCAGATGTATTTTCACAAGAGGCAGCTAATTTATTACTGTCGTTTCCATTTAAAGTAACACATTTTTTATTAATAGTACTAGGATTATCAACAGAATTTTCTATCTTTTTTGTACAAGCCATAACAGTTACTGCATTACTGCGAGAAGTAAAATTTCCTGTATAATATTCTTTACTTGCGTTTAAAACACCTGCAGCATTACATGTATTATTTACTGCCCATCCACGAAACACATAACCATTATTCGGAACGAATTTCATACCTATTCTGCAATATTTACCGGTAATCCAGGGACTATCACAACCATACATCTTCTTTATATTGTTACTTCCATTTAATAAAATTTCATTCACATTATCTGTTGTTTGAGTTAAATAACCAGCATTAGCATCATCAACTACAAATGAATAAATCATAGTATTTTTATTTGCTGCAATAACCTCACTGTCAGTTTCGTTTATACTTTTTTTATTTTTAAAAGAATCATACTTCATAAATAGAATTCCTAAGCAAAATATAAACACTACAAACATCAAAATAAACTTTAATTTTCTATTTTTAATCATACGTACTCTCCTACTTTCTATATTAATTCTATAAAATATTTAAAATTATTGCAATATAAAAACCAGTATTTCTACTGATTTATTAATTCATTTAAAAACTTCTTACTTTTTAAGTATAATCCAGTATATCTATCATAATAAGTATTAACAAAAAAATTAATATTTTTAATAATATCATCTTTTATCTTTAATTCACTTATAGATTCAATATTAACTAGATAATACATTCTAAGCATCTTTAATGTTTTACTATCATAAATAATTTCATTAGTGTAACAATTCTTACAAATATATCCACCTTCATCAGGATCTATAGTAATTATATTAGAACTTTTACCACATTTACAACAATTATTAAAACTAAATCCTACTCCTAAATAATCCAAATATTTAAGCTCTAAAATATTAGTCATAACCATCGGATTTAATCCATCATTTATTTTATATAAGGTATTTATTAATAAATTATATATTTCTTCATCATTATTTTGTTTCATAACTTGACTAGTTAAATCTAATAAAAATGTCATATAACTTATCAATTCAATATCTTTTTTTATTGTTTTAAATTCATCTATTATATCTACACTTTTTAAAGTACTTAATTTATTATCATTATAATAAATATAAAAAGAACCATATGTTAAATTTATTGTAAAACTTCGTAGAGGACTTTTAATATTTTTAGCACCTTTAGCAATAGCGCCTATCATACCATCTTTAGTTAATATATTAATAATTTTACTAGTTTCTCCATAATTAATACTACTAACTATTATTCCTTCTACTTTCTTTAACATCTAAATCTAACCTCTTTTATATATCATATAATATTTAATTTCGCCGGTTTCTTTAAATTTATCCCAAGCTTCTTTTTTAGTCATAATTTAAGCTCCCTTTCTACTATTATATTGGGAGCTTATTTTATCTTTTATTCACTTTATCACTATTTTTTTCTTGAAATAAGCAAATTACTGTACTCTTATTTATTGGAATATTTTCATTTTTTAATTCAAGACATAAATTATCTATTATCTCAGGAGTTAATTCTACTCCATTATAATTATAATTTAAACTATTCTTTAATTCCTCTAAAGAATTATATTGATATGATCCCATTCCAATCTTATAAGTATAATCTTCTAAAATATTTAATACATTATCATCAATTAATTTTCTTCTTCTTGCAACATGTACAAAGAATCTAAATTTATTAATTGGCATCTGAGTTTTACGATAAAAATCTAAAGTATTTAAATCATCTAATGCGATATGATTAACTAATTCTCTTAAAGTATTAACGAATAAAGCTTCTCTTAATTTTAATTCTTTAGTATATAAACCAAGCAATTCTTTTATATCTTCATTGCCAGGTAAATTACTAAATTTAATCCAATTTTTAAATTTATCAGCACTTACATTATTTTTACCAAATACATAATTTGGATATACATCATTACCATTTAAAAATTCATTTATAACACTGACAATAGTTTCTTTTCTCTCAGTACTTGTTTGACTATCTCTTTCGTTTTTTCTTTCTTCTTTAGTATTTTCATGTATTTTTTCTAATCTAGTTACTAGACTATTAAGTTTATCTTTATCTTCAGGATGAACAACTATATATTCATCAATTGTTTTCTTTATATAACCTAATGTATATCTATCAATTAAGGTAGTTAATTCTTCATTACTTAATTCAGATAATAATAACTTAACTAATGGAAATTCTCTTCTACTTACCTTTTCTCTATTTGCATAACTTCTAGTTAATCTCTTTTGATAATATTTTTCTAAAATCATTAATTCTTCTTCTGTTGGTTTTGGCTCTACTATATGTCTTTTAAACATATTTAAAAATGTTGAAAGTCTAGTTGCATCAATGTCATATTTCTTCATCATTTCTTCTTTAACATTTTCACCATATTCAGTTTCTATTAATCTATAAAATGTCTCTTGACCTATTTTAATTTTTTCATCTATTGAATATATTTTATTCATAACTTTCTATCTCCCTTTTTAAAAATCCTTAAATCCTAATTCACTTAAATATCTTTCTTTATCTCTCCAATTTTTAATTGTTTTAACATACAATTCTAAATAAACTTGTTTACCAAGTAATTCTTCCATATCACGTCTAGCTAAAGAACCGATTTGTTTAAGCATTGATCCTTGTGATCCAATAATAATTTTTTTTAAATTATTTCTTTCAACAATTATATCAACATACACTTCCATTAAGTTACCCTTATCTTTTAAATGAGTAACAGCACAAGTAACTGAATGAGGTACTTCTTCTTCTGTTAAATTAAGAACTTTTTCTCTAACTAATTCTCCCAACATAAACTCTAAAGAAGTATTAGTAATAGTTCCATCGTCATAATATTTAATCTCATCTGTTAAATAACCTTTAATAACTTTAATTAATCTCTCAACATTATCATCTTTTAAAGCACTAATAGGAACTATATCACTAAAATCATATAACTCCTTATAACTATTTATAGCCTTTAATATTTGTTCATCACTTAATTTATCTATCTTATTTAATACTAAAATAACAGGAATATCATTATTCTTAAATGCTTGAGATATAAACGTATCTCCTCTTCCTAAAGGAGCAGATGCATCAACTACAAATAAAATTACATCTATATCTTCTAAAGATTCATAAGTTTGTTTATTTAAATACTTTCCTAATTTATCTTGAGGTTTATGAATACCTGGTGTATCTACAAATATTATTTGTGTATCTTTATCATTATAAACGCCTTGTATTGCATTTCTAGTTGTTCCTGCTACATCAGAAACTATTGCAATATGTTTTTTTAATACTGTATTCATTAACGTACTCTTACCAGTATTAGGTCTTCCTACAATACTGACAAATCCACTTTTCATGCTACCACATCCTCTATTTTATATTTTAATATATATTATCTATCAAATTTCCTACTTTAATTATTCTTTCATTTCTATTAATATCATACAAAAATATTTCAGCATCATTTTCATAAAATTCACTAATCATATTTTTATTAATATTTTTTAAATCATTTAAATTTTTAGAACTAGTCATAACATACAAACTATCAAAATCACTTTTCTTATATCCATGACTAACTGCATTTGCAATTGCTGCTTCCTCAGCATAAATAGTACTTCTAAAAATATCATTTTTAACAAGTACTCCTCCAAATACCATTCCATCTTTCATTTTAGCAATCGCACTAAAATAAACTTTATCATGAGGAGCATAACAATTACTTAATAATCTTTCTAACTCTCTTACCATTAATCCTCCAAATTAAATGGATAAGGACAAATATCATATATTTTAAATTCCTTACGCTTTCCTCTATTATTATAACAAAAAACTTTTGAATCTGGTAAAAAATATTCATGTAATAACTCTCTACACATAAAACAAGGCATACAAATACCTTTACTTGATCCCATAACATGTATTTCTTTAAAATCTTTTGTACTAAATCCTTCACTAAAAGCATTAGCAATCGCTACTTGTTCAGCACACATTCCACTTTTTCCATCTTTATTTTCTATATTAACCCCAATAACTTCTTGATTATTTTGCATAACAATTATACAAGCTACTTTATAATTAGAAATATTAGCATAAGCATTTTTCATTACTAACTTTAAATTATCTTTCATAAACTCTCCAATAAACATATTATTTTAGGCACAAATATTATTAAACCAATAATTGCTGAAGTAATAGCAAGTATAAGTACTGTTCCAGCTGCCGTATCTTTAACGATCTTAGCTTTTTCATCATATTCTTTAGTATACATATCAACCAAATTTTCAATTGTTGTATTAATTGTTTCAGCAGCTAAAACAGCTCCAATTAGTAATACTAAAATAATCCATTCTATAATACTTACTTTAAGAATAAATGCCATAATAACAACCAATATTGCAACCACCACATGTATTTTCATATTAGGTTCATGTTCAATAACATCATCAATCCCCTTAAAAGCATAACCAAATGATTTTCTAAGTCTTTTAATCGATAATACCTTTTTCATTTAATATTTCCCTCTGTAAATCAAACATTTCTTTCTCTTCTTTTTCTCCTAAAGTATGATCATAACCAAGTAAATGTAAAAGCCCATGAATACATAAAAATGATAATTCTCTCTTTTCACTATGACCATATTCTACTGCTTGCTCTTTCATTCTATCTATTGATACATATATCTCACCTAACATATTAATAGGACCATCTAAAGAACCATTATCATTAAACGCAAAAGATATAACATCAGTTGGTCTATCAATACCTCTATACTCTTTATTAATCTTATGTATCTCTTCATTATTAATAAATATTACTGAAAAATATACATTCTTAAGTTTTAACTTATTACAAGCAAACTCAAATAAATCATTTAAATAATCATATTCTTTATATCCATATTCATCTATTATATCAAAACTATTCATATTACCACTCCATATAAACTAAGTATTATTACTAAAAGTATTATAATTATTAAAACACATATTAAATTTAATAAAAAACTATTTTTAACTTTTTCACTAGTCTTTTTAAATATAAATTCACTAAATATATATAGAAGATATCCTACAACCCCACCTAATACATTAAGAATTATATCATCTATATCAAAACTTCTTCCTAATGCAAGTTGGATAGTTTCAATTGTAGTACTAACAATTAAAGTAATAAGTAAACTATAAGTTATATTTTTACTCTTACAATAATAATTAACATAATATCCAAAAGGTACAAATATTGCAACATTTCCAATCACATTTCGATAAAACAACTTAGAATTAAAACTATATCTAAATATTTCTTTAAAAGGAACAAAATTATTACTAAAAGATGAAAAATCAGTTGCTGTAACTAAACTAAATAACATAATAACATAAGCAATAAATACTAAATTAATCATCTCTTTATATAATTCTAATTTAGTACGATTAGCTAAACTATACGCAACTTTTAAACATATAGTAGTTATTATACATAAAAATAATATTGGCCATAAATCAACTATTATATCAATTGCTGCTTTGGGTATCATTAGCATCACTCTTTTCATAGTATTTATATTCACTAATAAGTTCATTACAAATAACAAATACTCTATAATCTATTGTACTATTATTTATCTCTTTTTTCAAAACTTTTTGACTACTAATTGTTCCAATATTATTAAATTTTTCTTTTATCTTATTATTTACTAAATTTTCAATCTCTTCATCACTTAAAATATACTTTTTATTAACATATTCTCTTTCTTTATAAACTTTAATTTTTAATCCTAAAAACTTAATTTCCCTAATATTTTCTTGAATAAAATATTTATATTTATTTTTAAGAAATATTTTATCATTAATATTTAAATTAAATCTCTTTTTACCAGTAAATTCTCTTCGGGGTTCTTCTTTAGGAACACTTATATTAACATTATACCAAACATTACCATAAACAAATCCAGTTGCTAAAGTATCTCCTTTAACTGCATCATATAACTTAATTTCTCCACTAATTAATAAATCACCTTTTTTAACATATTCACCACTTCTAACAATATTTTCACCCTTAGTAGAAATTATCTTAGTAATATAAGCATCTTTTTTAGCTACAACATGACGATATCCATTTTCCTTGTTAATATTTTTAATCTTTCTTTCCTCACATCTAATAATATACTTCATGCCATCTCTAGTAATACTTATCCATTCTAATCTATCTTTATTATTATTTAAAATATTCTTTTGAATTTTATCTAATTCATTAAAATCAAAAGCAAAAGAGTATTTCTTAATATTATTATTATTTAATTCTTCATATATTAACTTACGAATACTAGATGATGAATGTATTACCTCAATATCTACTATATAACTAGTTATTATATCCATTAACCCAAAAGATAACATAAATATAATTATTAAAAATATATTATTTTTTATTAATTCTTTAATTTTATAAACCCCAATATAATCTATAATTTTAATCTTAGAATAATAATTTATTTTTTTAACTTTTTTATAATCAACACTATTAATATTACAAGTAATTTTATTATCATTAATATAATTTATATTTGAAATATATATTTTATTATTAATACATTTATTTATAAATCTATTAATATTATCATTAACTTCTATCTTAATAATTTTATTCATAGGATACTCCTACAATATTACCAAAAATAATTAATTCTTTTTCCTGCATATGTTTTATTAACATATTACTTCCTTTAATCTTTAAATTAAAATTATCAAATTTAATCATTATTAAATTATTATCAAAAGACAATATATCTATATAATTATAAAGATAAATATTATTTTTATATAAACAAATATAATAATTATTATTTCTTAATGCACTATTAATTATATCTAGCATATGCATCACCAATTAATTATATGTTTTAGAAAAAAGAAAACTACTGAAATTCAGTAGTTAATTAATATTAATTTTTTTCTCCGATGCGAAACGCAGGGGCAAAACCTCTGGTAGAATTATTTGCAGAATCGCTTCTCCAGGCACCATCGGAATAGACCGCTAGAAAATCAACGGAATAGAAATAAGTAGCTGTGCGAAGCCACCACCAATCATTCGAACTGTTGTATTGCTTTATAGCATCAGAGTATCTATCTGTGGTTACTCCTTTACTACTATAATAATCTAATTGTCTTGTTTGGCTATATGCTGTGTCTGCGTCATTGCTATTATTAGTAACCTTATTTGACCATATTTCGTGTGAACTTAACAAATATATTTTATCTGTTGAGATTAAATTTGAAGTATCCTCACTACCATGTCCTGATATAACTTTTGTGTCCATTATTACATTCTGTAATTCACTAGGTAATTTATTAAAGAACTCCCCATTAGCATAAGTTCTTATTTCAGTATCAGACCATCCTCCTACATTGGTATAGGTACTATTCATTCTTCTTCTTTCAACAATATCCACAAACTCTACGACAAATCCACAGGCTGTTTGAGAAAAATTTGTTCCATCACATTCACTAGGTGTAGAATTATTAGCAAGTCTTACAGTATAATTAGTTCCATCAACTGTTATTTTCCTAGTATCCCCAACATTATATAATGAAGTATTTCCATTTTTAACATTATTGGCAATAGTTGCCCATGAATCATCTCTAAATGCATTATAGTTTGAAATAGTATATGGATCTTTTTCATCTCCAGTACCACCTGTTATAACAACATCAGATTTCAAGAAAAGGGCTGGACGAACCCCAAGAGCGCCGTTCGCATTGTTGTTGTCGACATCCCCGCCCGAATAAACATTGAACACACTAGACGCATTGCCAGAATAAGGGGACAAAGTCCATTGATATTTACTGTTAAATAACCAGTTTTCATTTTTACAATTAGATGACCATAATTCACTTCTACATGCTTGATCAGTTGAGGCATAGCCATAATCACTTGGATATATTAGAGCTATTTTTCCATCCCATGTGTTGTTTCTTGGAACATTATCTTTTGGTGTATTTATTGGTGTTGTACTTCTTTCTTGATTATATGAATTTAATGCACTTGCTCCATATTCTGCTCTACTTGTATTCCATCTTACTTTTGCTACTTTATCTATTGAATCACTTTTTATATTATTTTTATATTCATATGTTCCATTTTTAGAATTATTAGAGCCATTAAACCATAAGGTTGTACTACTTGTTGGGTTAGGATTTATATAATCAGTATTTAATTCAGTCATTAAATCGGCTTGACTCCATTCATTAACACCAAATCCACTATTTTTGTCTGATCCTGAACTATCCCATGAATAATTTCCTAGTGAATCATTTCTTACTATTTTGACAAGTGATTCTTTCTTTTCATTTCCTAGTTCATCTATAGTTGTGATATTATTAAATACTCCAACTATTCTCCATGTTTCATCATTAAATTTTAGATAGTTCTCTGGTGATGCTCCTACATACCTTAGGTTTTTTTCTGTTGCATCGTCTTGTTCAAGTCCATTTTCAGTTTTATCTAAACTAGATATTGTATTAGTAATAGATGGATAATTAATTGCAACTTTCATTTCATCACTTTTTAATGTTAATTTATTTGCTTTTATTGTTCCGTCTCCACTAACAATTGATAAAGATCTATTTACTGGATATCTATATAAACTCAATAAAGTAACTTCTTTATTCTTTTCAACACTTGTAGTAATATTTGTCTTTTCATGATTATCAGCAATTGTTAAAGTTCCTAAGTCATTTGCTTTTCCTATAGTTACATGCGCTGATAAATGTTTTCCCATATCACTACTTTGGCTTCTATATTGTTCTGGAAATGATACTGTTAGTTCAAAATCATGTGTCGCTCCGGCTTCTCCTATTTCCTTAGTTGCATCAAAAGAACCAAACCCTAAACTAACTTCACTTGCTCCGCTTAATAAAGTTCCAGGGATAATTTCTGCAATTGTTCCATTATTAGATGTATTTGTACTTTTTAGCGAAACAGATATAGCATTATCACTAAATGTATTTGATTCTACTATTAATTTTAATGAATAATTCATAGCATCTGCTTTTCTTATAGAAGTTGTATTTGTTGCTATTAAACTGAAAGTTTTAGTTTCTGACCAACCTGGTAAAATATCGCTTACTTCTATTTGACTAGTTCCATTTTTAAAATCTATTGCTATAACACCTGCATTAAAAGCAACTGTAGATTCATTTTCCAAATTATTTATTGTTGGTGCTAAATAAGAGAAAGTAACACCTGTTATAATTGTTACAATCATTCCCAATGCAATAAATAACATAATTATTTTTTTCTTGTTTTCATCAGTGTTCATACACGTGCCACCTATCTTATTTAATTTTACCTTAAAAAAGGTTTTATGTAAATAACATAAAACCATATTTTTAATCAAATAAACTTAATTGTGAAGATTCCGGCATATTTTCTAAAACATCAATTGTTTTTAATTTGTCAACAATAGTTCCTGATACTTTTGCTCTTGATTGAAAATCTTCAATACTTACAAACTTGCCTTTATTTCTTTCGTTGACAATATTTTTAGCAACAGTTTCACCTAGTCCATCTACTGATAAGAAAGATGGAATTATTGTATGTTCGTCTGCTACTTGCCATACTTTCCAATCACTTTTATATAAATCTATTTTAGCAAATTTTATTCCTCTAGCTGATGCTTCTAAACATACTTTTAAGCATTCAAGAAGTCCTAGTTCCTTAGTAGTAGCGTTAAATCCTTTATTTTGAATTTCTTCTACTCTTGCTTTAATTGCATCATATCCTTTCATCATCGTTTCAACATCAAAATCAGTCGCTTTACATGATAACCAAGATGAATAAAAGTATACTGGTTTATGTACTTTAATCCAAGCAATTCTAAAGGCACTTACTACATATGCCGCAGCATGAGCTTTAGGGAACATATATTTAATCTTATTACATGAATCAATAAACCATTCTGGAATATTAGCATCTTGCATTATCTTTTTATAAGATTCCCAAGTATCTTTTTCTTTTGGTTTACTTGCTTTTCCTTTACGTACAAATTCCATTATTTTAAATGCTTTAATAGGTTCTACTCCATGATACATTAAATAAATCATTATATCATCACGACAACCAATAACTTCACTAAATGGAACAACATTATTAATAATTAAATCTCTCGCATTACCTAGCCATACATCAGTTCCATGAGAAAGTCCAGCAATTTTAACAAGTTCTGCAAATGTTTTAGGCTTAATTTCGTCAACCATTCCAATCGTAAAGTTAGTACCAAATTCCGGAATACCTAAAGTACCAGTTAAAGCTAATATTTGTTCATTAGTTACCCCTAACGCTTTAGTTGATGAGAAAATACTCATAGTCTCAGGATCTGATAAAGGTATTTTACTTACATCAAGTCCTGTTTGTTCTTGAATAATTCTAAGCTGAGTTGGATCGGTATGACCTAAAATATCCAATTTAAGTAAACATTCTTCAATTGAGTGGTATCCAAAGTGAGTTGTTCTCCAAGCATTATTAACATCTTCTGCTGGATATTGAAATGGAGTAAAATCATAAACTTCTTTATAATCAGGAACAACTACAATTCCACCTGGATGTTGTCCAGTAGTTCTCTTAACTCCAGTAACTCCTTTAGCTAAACGTTCTATTTCCGGAGTACGCATCATAATTCCTTTATCTTCCATATATCCTTTTACAAAACCAAAAGCCGTTTTTTCAGCAACTGTACCAATAGTACCAGCACGATATACATTATCAACACCAAATAGTACTTTAGTATATTCATGAGCAGATGCTTGATTTAAATCAGAAAAGTTTAAGTCGATATCTGGAACTTTATCAGCATTGAATCCTAAGAAAGTTTCAAATGGAATATCATGTCCATCTCTGTACATATTTTCCCCACAATTAGGACATTTCTTTTCTGGTAAATCAATACCACATGAATAAGTTGCACCAAGTGGTTTACCTTTTTCATCATTAAAAATACTTGTTTTACATTTTAAACAACGGTAATGTGCTGCTAGTGAATTAACCTCAGTAATTCCCATCATAGTTGCGACAAATGATGAACCTACTGAACCTCTTGAACCAACTAAGAAACCTTCATCATTAGAGTGTTTAACTAGTCTTTGCGCAATTAAGTAAATTGGATCGAATCCAGCACCTATTACTCCACCAAGCGATTTCTTTAGTTTTTGTTCAATTTCTTCATCACTTGTTTCTTCTTCTAAATGTTCTTTAATATTATTTCTAACTAACTCTTTAACAGCATCTACACCTTTTAATATTACCTCATGAACATCCTTAAATATTAATTCTTTTAAATTAGGTTCATCTTCACTATGAGTTTTTAATAAATTTTCACGACATACTTTATAAACAGTTTCTCCATAAAGTTCTTTAGCGATTCGTTCTTCAATTAATAATGGAAGTGGATCTCCATACCAATCAGTTGCTCTACCATAAACTAAGTCAGTTACAACTCTAGGACAATCTAAATAAGTTTTACCATCATCAGCTTTTACTCTAGGCGAAAATGGTGTTCCACCTGTATCTGGTATAACCTCTATTTCATCAATCATATCACATATCTTATTTGTATTAGTAACAACTATTTCATATGCAATATCTTTATCTAAAAAGTTAAAATTATCAAGCATTTCATTTGTTGTTCTATAATGTTGTGAAGGTATTTCTTTAATACTAGATTTAGCTAAATGATGTTTGCCAAAATTAGCCTTAGTATTTATAATTATTTGTCTATAAATTCGATCATCTTTATAAAAATGATGAACATCTCCAGTAGCAACCATTATTTTACCAGCATCTCTTACTGCATCAACAACTTTCATAATGTTTCCAATTAATTCTGCATTAGAAGAAAAATCTCCTGTATCAACTAAATGAGAATAAACATCTGGTGGTTGTACTTCAACGTAATCATAGAAATTAATTAAATTAGTTAATTCTTCTTTATCTTTTCTTCTAGCTTCTTTAAATATTTCTGAATCAAAGCATCCGCTACCAATAAGTAATCCTTCTCTTAATTCTTGTAATACACTTCTCGGAATTCTAGGACATTTAAAATAATAGGTTGTATTAGCTAATGAAACAATTTTAAACAAATTCTTTAATCCTTTTTGATTTAAAACTAAGGCGTTAAAGTGATGTGTTGCCCCAAACTTATATAAATTTTCTTTAGAAACTAAATTATCTAAATCTTTTATTGTTTTATAGGTATCTTTTGGAACACGATCTAACATTTTCCAAAATACATAAGCTGTTCCTTCAGCATCATAATCTGCTCTATGATGAGCATCCTCGTTCCAAGAAACTTCATATCTTTTAACTAACGCTGACAAACTGTGTCTTGTTAAATCAGGATCTAACGCTCTTGATAATTCTAATGTATCAATAACAGTATTACTAAATTCAGGTAATCCATATTTTTTACAAGCCATATCAACAAAAGACATATCGAATTTCGCGTTATGTGCAACCATAGGTAATCCTTCTGCCCACTCTAAAAATCTTTTAGTGACATTTGCTTCATTGTCGGCACCAGCTAAATCATCATCAGTAATGCATGTTAAATCAACTATCTTTTGTGGAAGTGGTCTACCTGGATTAATAAATTCATCAAATCTATCAATTATTTCACCACTCGCAATTTTTACAGCACCAATTTCAATCATTTGATCTTTACCGCCAGCATTAAAACCAGTAGTTTCTGTATCAAATACAACATAAGTAGTGCTTCTTAAATCATCATCTTTTGCTCTAAAAGTAATATCAGCTGAATCATCAACTAATGTAAGTTCAGTACCATAAATTCCCTTAAAATGTTCTTCTTTAGGTTTACCTTTATTATAATTTTTAATTATTTCATAACAAATTGGAAAAGCCTGACAACCACCATGGTCAGTTATTGCAACTCCTTTATAACCAAATTTTATCGCATTACTAACAAGTTCTGATGTATGTTTATCTAAATCAAATTTAGTAACCCCATCCATTTGACTCATCATTGTATGAGCATGTAATTCAACTCTCTTAACTTCAGCATCATCAACAAACTCATCATCTTTACTAGGAATTTCCTCTATATCTCTTACATTAAACACTAAATCCTTAGCAAACGTATCATTTTTAACATACCCTCTAAAGGCATACCATTTTCCTTCTTTTAAACCAGCTTTATATTTATTAAATTCATCATCTTCTCTTGTAAATATTTTAGCTAAAATACTATCAGTCTTATCACTAATCTTCAAAGTTAATATTTTAAAATTACTCTTATTAGATACAAATTCTTCTATTCCAAAAATATATGCTTCAACTGTAACATTATTTTCTTCTCCAATAATATCTTTAATTTCAGTAATCTTTTTAGATTTAATTTCTTCACCCATTATAATTTTAAATTCAGGTTCTTTATTAACAATTATATCTGTTTTACTATTTTCTATTTCTTCTTTTATTTCTTTTCTTTTTTCATCATTAATAATAGGAACTAGTTCAACTTCAGATAATCCTAAATTCTTTAAATACTTACTAAATTCATCATTAAAAGAATCTATTAAATTAGCTTCCATCTTCGAAATAACTTCTACACTTATTTCATTATTCTCTACTTTAAAATCATTATTTATTATACTCTGTAAAGAAACATTATCAATAACTTTTTGATCTAAAAAATATTTAAAATATTTAATAATATCTTCATCTAATATATTACTATAATCTGTTTTAATATCTATCGTATTAACATTTTCTATTCCATTTTTAGCTTTATTAATAAGTTTTATCATTGCTTCTGGATTAACAACTTTATCACTTTGTAAATATACTATCCAAGATTCTTTTTGTTTATTTATAACAACTTTAGAAACTTTTACTCCCTCAAAATCATCTACCTCATCAAAATTAATTTTATTAAAGAATCTTATTAATTTATCATCCATTATTAATCACCCTTGAATATAATTATACTTAAAATCTAAAATAAAAAAAATACTTTTAAGGTATTTGTTTAAACTTTTTGCTCTATATCATTATATTTTTTACATTTTTTGATAGGTAGAGGGAAATTGCAACATCTTTTAATTATATTCTCATTTAAATTTTTATTTTTATATTTATCATATAAATTTTTTGAACTTTTAAATACTTTTACATCATTACGATTTAACCAAAATAATTGTTCAGTAAGTAACTTAATATTTTGCTTCTTTTTTATCTTTAAGTTTTTCATCTAAATTTAAGTAAATAATATAATCTCTATTTATATTCATATATCCCCCATTACGAATTTTTTTCGTTTTGTACCCATTTTCGTAATCAAAACACAATAATCATAAAGTTTTATTACTCTTAATAAATTCTTTCAATATTTTACTAATAGCTCTTTTTTCAATTCTAGATACATAACTTCTAGATATCATCATTTCTTTAGCAATTTCTTTTTGAGTCATTTCTTTATTGTTAAATAAACCATATCTTCTAATTATTATTTCTTTTTCTCTCTTAGTTAATTTATTAATATATTTATATAATAATTCTACATTATCTTTAGTATTAATTTCCTCTGTTATATCCTTATTTTCCATTTTAATAACATCTATTAAATTAATCTCATTACCATCTTTATCATATCCCAAAGAATCATTTAAAGATACATTATTTAAATGTTTTTTATTACTTCTCAAATGCATTAATATTTCATTTTCAATACATCTAGCCGCATAAGTAGTTAACTTAACTTTCTTATTCATTTTATAAGAATCAATCCCCTTAACTAGTCCAATAGTGCCTATTGATATTAAATCATCAGGATCATATGAAGAATTTTCATATTTTTTAACAATATGGGCAACCAATCTTAAATTATGTTCAATTAATTTACTCCTAGCATCTTTATCTCCCATTGCCATTTGATTTAAATACTTTTCTTCATCTTTCTTATTTAAAGTACTCGGAAATACATTAACCGAATAAGAACCAGTAAATAAAACACACCCCTTTAATAAAAATAGTATATAACTTAACAAAAACATCACCAATTAATTATATGCTTAACCAAAAGAAAAAACCTTTAAAAAGGTTAATTATTATCATCTAAATCTATTTTATCAATTTCATCAGCTAAATCAATTTGTTGTTCTAATAATACTTTAAGTTTCTTTTTAAAAGTAATAATATTTCTTTTTAATCTTATACTTTCAAGTTCAGTCTTTTCTGCTTGCATTAATGCTTCATTAACTATACGAGAAGCATTCTTTTTAGCATCATTAATTAAATTATCTGCTTCTTCCCTGGCTAGCTTCTTCATTTGATTAGAAGAATCCTCAGCCATTAATATTGTCTTATTTAATACAAGTTCTAAATTATCATATTTTTCAAGAGATTTTGTAAGTTCACTAATCTCCTTATCTTTTTGTTTCATTTTGTTAAGCATAGACTCAACTTCAGTTACAACATCATTTACGAATTTATTAACTTCTTCTTTATTATAACCATCTTTTGATGTGCTAAACTTTTCCATATAATCACATCCCTATTAATTAAAAATCTATTTCATCCTCTACTTTTTTAACTTTTTCATTTTCACTCATTTTACCTTGTACAGAAACATTTTTTGGAGTACATAAATAAATTCCGTTACCTAATTTTTGTAAATCTCCACCAATAGCATAAATGCATCCAGTTAAAAAATCAATAATTCTTTTAGCTTGTTCACTAGTAACTCTCTTTAAATTAACAACAACACTATTACGTTTCTTTAAATGATCAGCAATTGTTTGACTTTCTGAATAGGCTCTAGGCTCCACAAGTATCATTTTACTTCCGCTATTTGCCTCTTCTTCTTTATAATTTTTTTCACTAATTGAATAAAATTCTTCTTCAACACTGTTATCTTTTTCAGTTTCTTCCTTAAATAAATTACTTATTTTTAAACCCATAAATAATTCCTCCTCGTACTATAATAATATCTTACCATAAACTAAATTTAAATTAAAGAATAATTTTTAGATTTTCTAACTTTTCGTGAATTTTCTAATTTTTTTTAAAGTTTTTTAAAAGTGTGTTTGATAATTTTTAATACATAATTTTATTAGGAACATTTGATGTGAGTGTCGTCCTCCAAACTTGAGAAAGAAAGGAGGGATACAATGAAGAAAAGAACTTTTATAATAAAAGTCCTTCATCTTATTGCTATCAATTTATTACTCCTTACATATTCATAATAGCAATAAAAATATGACACTCTTTCACTTACAAAATATAACGTTATTTTTTTATTTTATGTAAGTTTTCCTTACGAATGAAAAAAGCTCTTAATCAAGAGCTTAATATCAATATATGGTGTCTCCGGCGCGATTCGAACGCGCGACCGTACGCTTAGAAGGCGTATGCTCTATCCAGCTGAGCTACGGGGACATACCTCAAATGAACAAATTAATTCTATAATATTTTTTAACATAAATCAAGTATTAAAATCATTAAAATAGAAAAAACTGCTAATTTTAACAGTTTTAACCATATATTCTCTTTAAATAAGTTATTTTACCTTCATGTTCAAGTTTAACAAAATCATCATCATCTTCACTTAATATGTCATTTCCACATTCACTAGTTAATGGGCCAATATTAAGTATTTTTTCTTTAGTTAATGGATAACTCAAATATAAATAGTCATTAACAGCAGGTTTATCACCATAAAACTCTATATTAATAACATAGCTATCGCCTGAATTAACATCATTTAAATAATAATTATTTGCTTCATTAATAAGAGTTTCTAAATCCATTCCTCTGTTGGCAAATGATATATTCTTTCTAACTTTCTTTTTAATATTATTTGGATATAACAAATCGTATCCAGCATCATCTAATAATTCTTTAGGTGTTTTGCTTACATCTCTTATGTCATATTCATTTTTAAGTCCTGCATTGCTATAAACAAAATCATTAAATTCAGACTCTTTATGATTTTCTTTAATATCGTTATATAAGCTATCCTTTACACAATAAAAATGAGTATTTAATATTTCCACTAATTTTCCCGGCACATTTAAAATTGTAGGAAAACATTCCCTACAATAATGCATCATTTTTTCACCATATTTCTTCTTTATATATATTTTAAATCCTTATTTAAGTCCATATTATTTTAAATATTCAGCAATAACCTTGCCTACTTCATCTCTTCCCTTTTTATTTACTGAAGAAAAATAGATTATCTTATCATCTTCATTAAGTTTTAATATATTAGTAATATTTTTTAAAGTTTTTTCTCTATTATTAACACTTATTTTATCATATTTATTAGCGATAATAGTTACTGGTATATTATAATATTTTAAATAATTATACATTAATACATCATTTTCTGTTGGTTTATTTCTTCCATCAATTATCATAAAAACATTCTTTAAATTACTTCTAGTTTTTAAATATTCTTCAATCATTAAACCAAACTTCTTTTGAGTTGCTTTACTAACACTTGCATAACCATATCCCGGAACATCAACTAAATAAAATGAATTATTACATAAATAAAAATTTAAAGTTTGAGTTTTACCAGGAGTTGCACTAGTTTTAGCATAGTTTTTTCTACCAATCATCGTATTAATAAAACTACTTTTACCAACATTAGATCTCCCTACTAATAAAAATTCTGGCTTATTATCTGTTGGATACTGACTTGTTCTTATAGCAATAACTTCTAAATTACTTGTTTCAATTTTCATATAATTTCCTCAATTCAATCAAATAAACTCTTAGTTTACACTTTAATTATAATAAAGATGTTAAAAAATTGCAAACATGTAGAAAAAATCTTAAACCTAAAGTATAATTATTAATGGGTGATACGTATTGTTATATCCAAATAATATTAAAAAGAAAGTTAAAAAGAATATATCATTTGCCAACAGAGGAATGGATTTAGAAACTCTTATTAATGAAGCGAATAACTATTATTTAAATGAAGACATTGCTGTTATTTATAAGAAACCTACCCCTGTTAAAATAAAGAAAGTAACATATACTAATGATATACCTAAAGTTGAAGGATACTTAAATCAAAAATCTACTTTAGATTATGTCGGCTTATATAAAGGAAAGTATATTGATTTTGATGCAAAAAAGACTCTTAATTTAAATTCTTTTCCTTTATCAAATATTCATTCTCATCAATTAAAACATATGAAGACGATAATTAAACATGAAGGTATTACATTCTTACTTATAGATATTCAAAATAAAGTATTTTTACTTAAAGGCGAAGATATTATAGATTTTATTGAAAATAATAATAAAAAAAGTATTCCCTACTCTTATATAGAAGAAAAAGGTTATCAAATTGAATATAGTTATAATCCAATATTAAATTATATTAACACACTTGATAATGTTTATTTTAAAGGAGAAATAAAAAATGAAAAAGATTAAAATAAAGAAAAGAACTAAAAAAACAAATATTAAATCTAATGATAAAGGTAATTTAAGTGCTTTTAAAAGAAGGTTTAAAAAAGGTAATTTAGGAGAAAAGATCCTAATAATTATCATGCTTATACTAGTATCGGTATTTATTCTCGGATTCGCGTTTGCAATATATATTGTAATATCTGCTCCTGATTTCGATGCTAATAACCTATATACTAAAGAAGCATCCATAGTTTATGATTCTGAAAATAATGAAATTGCCAGACTTGGTACTGAAAATAGACAAAGAGTTACTTATGATGATTTACCTGAGGTATTCGTTGATGCTCTAGTAGCTACAGAAGATTCAAGATTCTTCCAGCATCATGGTGTTGACATAGCCAGATTTATAAAAGCATCTATTGGTCAAGTTTTAGGTCAAAGTGGTGCCGGTGGTGCTTCTACTTTAACAATGCAAATTGCTAAACAAAGATATAATGGTTATGAATCAAGTGGTATTAAAGGATTAGTTCGTAAATTTACCGATATGTATATGTCTGTATTTAAATTAGAAAAAACTTATACAAAAGAACAATTAATTGAATTTTATGTAAATATTCCTGATTTAGGAAGTAGTGCTTTTGGTATTGAACAAGCTGCTCAAACTTACTTTAATAAATCAATTAGTGAAGTTAATTTAGCTGAAGCTGCTCTACTTGTTGGATTATTCCAAGCCCCATCTGCTTATAATCCAATCAATTATCCTGAAAAAGCCGAAGCAAGAAGAAACCAAGTATTAAACTTAATGAAACGTCATGGTTACATTAATGACGAAGAATGTGAAATTGCAAAATCAATTAAAGTTAAAGATATGATTTATAACGGTAGTAGATCTAATAACAAAAATATCGGATTTATTAATACTGTTGTTGAAGAAGTAATTAAAAGAACTGGTAAAAATCCATATATTGTTCCAATGAAAATTAAATCAACTATGATTCAATCAAAACAAGACGTCTTAAATGATTTATATGCTGGAACAAATAAAAATTTAAAATGGCCAAACGAATATATCAGAGCTGGTGTTGCTGTTACTGATGTTAACACAGGAGCAATTGTCGCTGTTGGTGCCAATCGTAAAAATGATGAAAGAAATTATAACTATGCTACAATGATTAAACGTCATCCAGGATCATCTGCTAAACCAATTTTTGACTACGGTCCAGCAATCGAATATCTAAATTGGAGTACTGGTCAAATGGTTGTTGATGATGAATATACTTATAGTAATGGCGGATATATTAAAAACTGGGATAATCGATATAAAGGTATAATGACTATTAAAACTGCTCTAGCATCTTCAAGAAATATTCCTGCCTTATATGCATTTCAACAATTATCTCAAAATCAACTCAAAACATTCGTAACTGGTTTAGGAATTACACCAGAATACGAAAACGGATATATTAATGAAGCCCATAGTATCGGTGGATTTAACGGAGTTAACCCACTACAAATGTCAGCAGCTTATGCCACATTTGCAAGAGGTGGCGTTTATATAGAGCCATATTCATTTACTGAAATTGAATTTTTAGATACCGGTGAAATTTATACTGTAACACCCGAAAAAAGAACAGTTATGAGTGATTCAACAGCTTATATGATTAATGCAATATTAACTTATGCAGTAAAAAGTGGTGAAGTATCAGCCGGATCAAAAAGTGGCACTGAAGTAGCAAGTAAAACAGGTACATCAACAATTCCAGCAGCTACCAAAAAAGGATGTACAGTTAAAGGAAATATTATCGGTGACTCATGGCAAGTAACATATACTCCAGAATATTCATATGCAGTATGGGTTGGATATGATGAAAATAAAGGAAACACATGTCTTACATCAACAACAGCAAACGCCGTCAAAAAAGCTATTGTAAGACAATTAACATCTAAAATTAATAGTACTAATAAAATATTTACTAAACCAGCATCAGTTGTTACTGCAACAATTGAATTAGAAACAAATCCAATTCAATTAGCAAGTGAATATACACCTGACAATCTAAAGAGTGTTGAATATTTCAAAGAAGGAACAGTTCCTGATACAGAATCAACAAGATTTAGTAAATTATCTGCTCCAACAAATATTAAAGCCGATTATGTTTCTGGAACTAACATTGTAACACTAACATGGAATGGTATTGATACACCTGATGCAGTAAGTGATACATTCCTAGATAATTACTTTAAAGAAAATTATGGAGTATGGGCTGAAAAATATTTAGGTAAACGTAAAGAATATAATGCAGCAAATATTGGTAACTTTGGTTATGACATATATGTAAATAATGGTAGTGGTTATAACTATGTAGCCTTCTCTACTGGAACAACTTATACTTATACTGGTACAATTACTAATAACACAACATTTATGGTAAAATCAGCATATTCAATCTTTAAAAATAATGCATCAGATCCAATAACAGTTACTGTAAATGCTATAAATGACAATCCAGGCGAAAATATTTCAGTTGAACTTAACGGTGCATCAAGCATGACCGTTGCTGAATATTATAATTTCATTAAAAATAATAAACCATTAAAAGTTCACTCAAATAATAATGATATAAGTGATAAAGCATCATATACAACAACATGTCTTGAAGAATTAACTGGTGAAGAATGTAATGTTACATCAATGGATTGTACTACAAGTTATATCTTAACTCATAAAGCAATATATAATGGAAAATCAAGTAAAACAATTCAAAGAACACTAAAAGCAGGATGTTAAAAAAACAGTTAGATAAATTTCTAACTGTTTTTCTTATACTTACAATAACTTTTAAATTTACAATCATCACAATTTGGATTAACACTTTTACAATAATATCTACCAAATAAAAGAATTTGTTCACTAACTCTATTCCATTTTTCCTTCGGAATCTTTTTCATTAACTTTTTTTCAATTATGCTAACCGAATCATTTGTTTTAGCAAATCCAAGTCTTTTAGACACCCTTTCAACATGCGTATCTACTGGAATACTAGGCTCATTATAAATATTCTTAAGAACAACATTAGTAGTCTTTCTACCAACACCAGGTAATGATTCTAAATATTTTCTATCATTTGGAATTATTCCATTATAATCACCCAATATTCTTTTACTAACATTAATTATATAATCACTTTTTTTATTATAAGATCCACATGATCTAATAATACTTTCTATGTCTTTCTTATTCGCCTTAGCAATACCATAAATATCATACTTACTAAATAATTCTTTTGTAACAATATTAACTCTTTTATCAGTACATTGTGCACTTAAAATAGTTGCTATTAATAACTCAAACGGACTATTATAATCAAGTTCACACTTCGGATTAGGTATATAATAATCTAAAATATCATAAATTTCCTTATTCATCTAACCAATTATAATCACTTATTTCTTTTACACTTTTATCAGAAGTATTTCTATTTCTTAAATGATTATTTACATCCTCCATATTTTTAAATCCCTTTTTATTCCACTCATAAATTATTTTATCAATATATCTTAGATTATTTACCCCATTATATGTAGCTTCTTTTAAAGCACCTAATATCAACTCTTCACTAATATTTTTATCAAGCCAATCATTAATTATTTCATACTCCATTGGAGATAAAGTTCTCGAAAATTCCTTTTCAAATTTTTCAAATATGTTATTGTTAACCACCTTTTTATTATTCTTCATTAATCCATCAATCATACACTTATAAATAGGATCAAGATTAACAACCTCTTTAACTCCACTATTTTCTTTAATAACATCAATAGATATTAATCCTTTATTAGTTAAACTAGTAAAAGAATCTAAAATCTTATTAACACTAATCATTGTTATTTTATTAATTTGTTCCACATCAAAAGTAGGTACATCCTCATTCATAAAATATATTAATAAAAGAACTTCTTCTAAATTAAGTTTATATTCCCATATTAAAGGAAATAGTTCTTTTCTTAAAACATAATCTTTAGCTTTAACATATTGTTCTAAAAAACTACTATTCATCTAACTATCACATCCATTTTTTTATTATATATTTCTTAATATCCCTTTTATTATTCTTTACTTTTCCCTTAAGAATTTCATCAACAATATCATCATAAATAACTCTTAACTTAGGTGATCCATCAATACCTAATAAATTCATTATATCATTATTGTTAATTTTAACATCACTTATCTTATGAATAGGCATTTGTTTATCCATTTTATTAATATCTTCTCTACTATAGCCTAATATTTCTCCTGCAACTAAACTAACATATAATCCATATTTTAGTAGTACATAACTATCTATTTTACCATAACTAACTATTTCTTTAATTTGATTAATAATTGTTAAAGATTGTTTCGTAAATTGATATTTTAAACTAAACTCCATTTGAGCCCACATTCCTAATATATCAGAAACATTAACTATTTTATCATATTTTATCTCTAATTCATCTAACAATTCTAATTCTTTTAAATAATTTAAACCTTTAACTGCATTTTTAGATGTAAGTATTTTTTCTAACTCTTGTTTTTTTCTTGTATAACTTATACTCTTTAATAAATCCTTATTATTTTTAATAAAATTAAGTATTTCTTCATCTAAATTAAAATCTAATATAATAGCGAACCTAATAGCTCTAAGTATTCTAACCGGATCTTCATATAATCTAACGTTTGTACTTCCAATAGTTTTAATTAACTTATTATGAATATCTTCTTTCCCATTTAAATAATCAAATATTTTTCCTTCACTATTCATACATATTGAATTAATTCTAAAGTCTCTTCTTTTTAAATCTATTAGTAAATTATCAACATACTTAATACTTTTAGGTTTATGATTATTATATTCCCCATCTTCTCTATAAGTAGTTATATCATAATTATATTTGCCTATTTTAAAACCAATAGAACCATAATTACTAACACCCTTTTTAATCTTAAAAACTTTAATTATATCTTTAGGTAATGCATTTGTACATATATCAACATCATAAGAAGTTATATTAAGTAAATAATCCCTAACATAACCTCCTACTACATATGCTTCAAACCCATTCTTTTCTAATTTATTTAATATCTTTTTTATACTATTATTCACTATAATACCTCTACCAAAATTATATCAAATATTATTCTTTTTGTGAACTTCAGCACATGTTTTTATTAGTTATACGACGCAAACTACTTCCAACAGATCTACCAAGTTCAAACAAAGTATTAATAAATCTTGATAATGCATTTAATATTGATCCACTAATTTGTCCACCAACTATTTTATTTAATTCATAATTATTCATTAATTACACTTAGTAGGACGAATGAATCCATCAACTACTCCAATTAAGAAAGTAATTAATCCCCCAACAATAGCTAAAATAGAATACTTTGCTTTACCTCCAATTATACTATATAACTTACTATCACTCATCTACTTTATCCTTTCTAGTACCTTTAATCTCCAATATTTGATCATACTTAATATTATCATTAAAATGATTAACATAAATAATTGTTTTATCTCTATAAACATCATTAATCTTATTAATTATATTAATTCTATCATTAGATGATATCTCTGAAAATGCTTCATCAAATACCATAATATCAGAACATTTATATAAACATCTAGCAATAATTATTTTTTGCTTCTCTCCACCACTAAAATTATCTTTAATTAACGTATTTATTCCTCTTTCTTTATTTTTAATAACCTCATCTAAATTAAGTATTTTAATTATTTCATCTAACTTATTATTATCTGTCTCATTATTTAAAACAATATTGTTAATTATACTATCTTCAAACAATTCACTATCTTGATTAACATAAGAAATATGTTCTAAATAACTATTATAACTAATATCTCTAATATCATATCCAATAGATACTTTACCATTATAATCATCAATATTTTTAGTTAATATATTAATTAAAGTACTCTTCCCACTACCATTATTCCCTTTAATTAATACCTTACTACCAACTTTAATCTTATAATTTATCTTATCAAATACTTTATTTAATCCATATGAATAACTTAAATCATTAATTATAATATCATCATTTTTAAACTCTAATCCCTTACTTTTATCATAATTTTTTAAATAATAAACACCATTAATTCTATCAATAACCAACTTTAAATAACCATAAGAAACATTAAAAGTAATAAAATAATAAACACACTCTTTAAAATAATTATAATAAAGAATATAAACGATAATATTATCTAAATTACTCCTATATAACATTCCTAAAATTATAATCATAACAAATATTTCTATAAATTCTAAAAATATATTTAAATAATTATTTAACTTATCTACCCTAAAATTAAGATTAGCTACTAACTTAGATTTATCATATAATTTATTAATAAAGAAACTATTAATATTTAAAGAATTAATCGTTAATATTTTACTCACATATTCACTAACTCTATCCATATATAAATTATCTAAATATATTAACTCATTATATCTCTTAAATATTTCTTTATTAATACACTTACACACTATGAATGTCATAATGTATATCAATATAACAACTATTGTTAACTTATAATTTATTATAAATAATATAATAGTAACTATTAACATCATCAATAAATTTAAACTAAAATTAACAACTTCATTAACAAGATAATTCTTTATTTTATTTAAATCTTTAATTCTATTAATTATGTCTCCTGAAGATTTTAAATACAAATATTTATATGAGAGCTTAAAATATTTAGATATATAATTATTAACTAGTTCTATATTTATTTTCTTATTAATTTTAATTAATATATTATTCTTAAACCAATTAACACTTAACTTAATTAATAATATAATTAATAATTCTTTAATAAACACTTTATATATTAATACCTCTTTAATTAAATAAGTTTCACTCAAATTTAAAATAATAATTATAATAGTTAATATAAAACAAACTATAATATTTTTAATATTATTCTTAACTAATTTCTTTAAAAAAGATAAATAACCATTCTTTTTATCATATTTAACAATTTTACCATTAGGTATTAACTTTAACATATATCCAGTAAATATTTTATTAAAATCTTCCTTAGAATACTTAATAATTCCTTTTCCCGGATCCATAACAATTAAATATTTATCTGTTATTTTGTATATAACCATAAAATGATAACAATCATTTATTTTAATTTGAACAATATAAGGAGGTATTATTTGTTCATTATTATAACCCATAACATCAAAACCATATTTAATAGCAGCCATTTTAATATTATAAAAATTAGTTCCATTATTATCGGTTAAAGTATCATTCCTAATTATTTCTAAAGGAACATATCCATTATAATATTTAACTATTGATGCTAAACATGATGCCCCACAATCTTTTTCTTCCTCTTGTCTAATTACATATCTGTTTATATTTATCACCCTCTATAAATATAAATAGCCAAAAAGTTTTTGTTTTACTTTTTTTTAATGAAATTTTTTTATTTTTTTGATAATTTTTAACTTTTTTGACAAAATGATAAAAAAATAAAGTAATTCAACGAAAAAAAGTCTATTTATATTTATAGAGGCATAAAAAATGTCCCTAAATAAAATCAAAATGGAAAGGAGGAAATATTAATGAGTTTTATAAAATTTTTAAAAACATTAGCTAGACTAGTATTAATGTTTCTTTAGTATTTAATTACTAAAAAATATCATAATTTTATTTTACTTTAATATAATTAAATTGATATGGAGGATAATAATGATTAACAAACAAAAATTATGGTTTTTAACTTTATTTAGTATTATATTAGTACTTTCAGTTTACTATGTTGCTTTAGATGAAGATAACTTAACAAAATTAATGCCATCTAATACTTCTACTAGTGAAACCTTAAATGTTAAAGAGGAGGATACTTTAAGTGCTTTAAGAGTAGAAAATGATGATCAAGATCAAAAAGTTATTGCAGAACTCCAAGACATTCTTTTAGACCAAACTGTCAGTGTTCAAGAAAAAAATAATGCTTATGAAAAATTAAAAAGTATTAATAGTACTAAAGGTAAAGAAAACAAATTAGAATCTTTAATTCTTAAAACATATAATTTAAAAAGTTTTATTAAAATTAAAGATGATCAAATAAGTGTTATAATATCATCTAAAAACAGTAATGTAACAGACGCTAATAACATTATAAGAACAATTCAAAAAGAATTTGATAAACAAATGTACATTACCGTTAAATATCAATAATATGATTATTCACTAACTCTCTTTCTCTATCATAAAATATCAAGAGGATACTATGGAAAGGAAGATTGGAAGTGGAATCACTATTAACAAAAAGAGAAAAAGAAATATTTAACTTATTAGTAATTAATAAAAGTACAAAACAAATTTCAGACGAACTACTAATTAGTGAAAAAACTGTAAGAAATCATATATCTAATGTAATTCAAAAGTTAGATTGTAAAAATAGATCATGTGCTATATTAGAATTAATTAAATTAGGTGAAATAACTTTATAAAGTCGCAAATTAGCGACTTTATTTTTTTAATTAGCATATAATTTTAATGGTGGAATTTATGTTAAAAAATAAATTAAAAAAACGTATCTTTTTAATAATATCTTCTCTATTAATAATTTTAATTATTTATCTATTTCCAACTAAAAAGATAGAAACTATTAATAATGAAAAAAAAAGTTATAAAGATGCTTATATATATCTAATTGATTACAATAATTATGTAGCTAGAGTTAATATTGTTTTAAAAGAAAATGATAGAATAAATAAAATAAAAGAAATAATTAATTACTTAACTATTGATGGAAATAAAAGTAATTATATTAAAGAAGGATTTAAACAAATTATACCTAAAGATACTAAATTATTATCAGTCGATATTGATAACAATATTGTTAAACTTAACTTTTCTAAAGAATTATTAAATATTGAAAATGATAAAATAGACACTTTAATATCTTCTCTTATCTACTCTATAACTAGTTTAGATTCTAATTATAAATTATCTATTTATATTGAAGGTAATATTTTAACTAAGTTGCCTAATAATGAAGTAATAGATTCTATTTTAGATCGTAGTTATGGAATTAATAAAACATTTAATATTGACTCAATTAACGGTATAACTAAAACAACCATCTATTATTTATCTAAATATAATGACTATTATTACTATGTTCCTATTACTTTAATGAGTAATAATAAAGATGATAAAATCAAAATTATAATTGAACAAATGGCTTCTAAATCAGTTTATAACACCAATCTAATAAGTTATATCAAAGATATTCAAAAAATAAATTATGAAATTAAGAATGATTATATAGTTCTTAATTTAAATAATAATGTATTTTCATCTAAAGATTTAATAGAAGAAACAATCTATACTTTAAATTTATCTATTCAAGATAATTATGATGTATCAAAAGTAATATATTATCTAGACGATAACCTAATTAAAGAAATAAACTTAAAAAACACCCAACTAGGTGTTTCTAACATATTATAATGATACTCTTTTAACTGATTCGTTATTTCTTAATGAATTAGCCATAATAGCATCAAATGCTTTATTATTAGCTGATAAGTATCTTAATAATAATAAAGATTTTTCTTCCATAACTTTATTTAAATAAAGATCTCCAATTTCAGTTATAACTAATTCTTCATTAACAAGTTCAATTAAACCAAGACTTAACATTTGAATAATAGTTTCATTATTTAAAGAATAAATATTATAGCCTCTTTTAATCATTAATAACATGCTACTAATTTCTAAATTTTTCATAATTTCTCTCCTTTTTATATTATATTTTTTCAAATAAAAAAGTAGAAATAATACACTATACATATTTAATTTCTACTTCTTTTTTTAAACATACAAACATATGTTACAATATTTTTCGGCAAAAGTCAAGCCTTAATTTACTTTTATTTACTACTGTGCAGTATAACCACCATCTATTGGAACAACAGCTCCAGTTATAAATGATGCTTTTTCGCTTAATAAATAAACAATTAAATTAGCAATTTCATTATCTTTTCCTAATCTTCCAATAGGCATTTGACTAGCCATAGCCTGTTTCATATCATCAGGTACTTGACTTAAAATTGGTGTATCAACATAACCTGGCGCAACTGCATTAACTCTAATATTATCTCTTGCATAAGTAAGAGCAAGTGATCTAGTCATTTGGTTAATTGCTCCTTTAGTAGCTGAATAAGCAAAACTCATAGTTGTACCCACTAATCCATACATACTTGATGTATTAACAATGCTTCCACCACCATTTTTAAGCATTTCAGCAATAACATATTTATTAGCTAAGAATATTCCTGTTTGATTAACAGCAACAACCTTATTCCATTCTTCTAAACTAACTTCATGGGCTTTATTTGGTCCACCACCAATTCCAGCATTAGCAACTAAATAATCAATATGCCCAAATTTACTTACTGTTTCCTCTACTAAAGATTTAACATTTTCTTCACTTGAAACATCACATTTAATTCCTAGCGCATTTTCTCCTATATTAGAAGCAATTTTTTCAACATTATCATTCCAATCTGCAAGTACAACCTTAACACCATATCCCGCTAATTTTTTAGCAGTAGCAAGCCCAATACCTGATGCTCCACCTGTTATAATTGCAACTTTACTATTTTCCATTTTAATCTTCTCCTTTTCTATACTAACAAATTTATTATAGCACACAAATAACAAAATAAACTAAAAAAAAGATAACCTAACTAGATTATCTTAACTTACTTTTGTCATCTAAATTATATTTGTTTATTAACTCTTCAACACTATAACCAAATTTATCTTTAAATTCTTCATTATTCATATAGAAAATTTGATTTAATTTACCATGTTCATCAGTAAGATTTATTCCTAATTCCTCACATAATTTTATTTTAGTTATAAATTCTTTCAGTGCACTTACATGTGTAACTTGTTTATTTAATTCAGTGTCTATCTTACGCTCTAAACATATATTTTTTATTTGAGCAAAGTCTTTTAATAAATTAAATTTCATACCAATTTGTAACAGTAATTTGCCTTGTTCACTTTCAGGTAAACATTTTCGTCTTTGCGTATAAATCCATCTTCCTAAATTTATTTTACCATTTGGATCATAAGTTACTCCATCATTAGTTTTAAATCTTGTAAGTATTTCTAAATTACCATATGCTTCATAATATTTTTTAGCATATTCATACATTTCTTCCCATGTTAAAGTAGATCTTATATTTTCAAATCTCATACCGATTTGTAAAAGCAATTTGCCTTGTTCACTTTCAGGTAAGCAACTTTGTCTTTGAGCTGTTATCCATTGTCCTAAGTTTATCTTACCATTTGGATCATAAGTTACTCCATCATTGGTTTTAAATTTATGAGGTATTTCTAAATCTCCATATGCTTCGTAATATTTTTTAGCATATTCATACATTTCTTCCCATGGTAAAGTAGATCTTATATTTTCAAAACGCATCCCAATTTGAGATAGTAATTTGCCTTGTTCACTTTCAGGTAAGCATCTTTGTCTTTGATTAGTTATCCATCCGCCTAATT